>OBVA01000449.1_pt1 | contig 17995 bp, 18 predicted proteins | sample 1495021 | NCBI WGS metagenome assembly OBVA01 (sample SAMEA2579965, study PRJEB22360) | human gut metagenome | biome: human gut; feature: human-associated habitat; material: faeces | place: Denmark | collected 2008/2010
CGAATCATCGGTAAGTCTGAAACAGACGCACCAGACAAGCTCTCACGGCTTGTTATGTCTAGCCAGATCTTCCAAACCGAAGTTGGTAAGTACTCGACAAGTGGTGGCCCAAATATGCTCAAAAACTCCCGTGCTGATGATGGGCTAAAATATTGGAACGGTGACCCTAGCAAATTTAGGTTCTTAGCTCACCAATTTTACTTAAACGGACAGAAACGAATGTTTCAACTTAGCAATGGAGCAGTCGTGAACAGTCCGCGGTTTATCTTCAAGAAGAATACTGATTACATGCTCAACATGCTAGCTTTTGACGCTAACACGGCCCGTTTTACGGTCGAGTTGCGGAAACGTAAAAAAAACTCAGTCAACCAAGATTATGACGAGATTCAAACGATCTTTGATAAGACAGGAAACCCTGCTTTTAACTCAGAACGGGCCTTTAAACGTTCGTTTAAGTTTAATACAGGCGATTTTGACAATGGCTATTTATTGTTTTCATACGAAGGCAATCCCAACGGCTGGTCTGGTCTGTTTATGACTGAGCTTGACTTTTACGAAGGCTCTAGTGATCGCTTATGGCAACCATCACCAGATGATAGTCTAGTGCCACTAGAAGCCGTTAAAACGCAAGTAACACAGCTTGCTGATTCGTGGGCAGTGCGTAACCTAAACAGTGCGGGTGACGTGCTAGGACAGATTAACCTCAATCTAGACGGATCAGTTAAGATTAACGAGGGCTTGATCTCGATCGGAGACAAGACCTATATCAAAGACGGGGTTATCAAAAGCTCCATGATTGGCAACGCTCAGATTGGCACGGCCCACATCGGAGAAATTGACGCAAGCACAGCACGACTTATCAACGTATCAGCTAAGAATATCACAGCAGATGGCCTGACCGCAAATCTTATCAAAGGTGGGAAGTTATCGTCTCTGAATGGCATTACTGATTTTGATCTGCAGACTGGCTGGATTGATATGAACATGGACGCTGTAGGAATTAGAAATAGTTTTAATGGGAAACCTTTGCAGTTTTTAATTTTTGGCCAAGGTTCCTTGAATGGTGTACCTTGTGCGTATACTCAGCTTATGAGTAACCGAAACCATGTGACAGGTATAGAACATACATCTGCTGGTATTCAGATCTGGAACGGTCGGCAAGGTGGCAATGTTCAAACAGCCATTACTTTTTATGGTAGAACGATGGACTTCGCGCCAAGCTCACAGGGTGGAGGTGTCTCTCTTAATACCGAAAGCAGAAAGCTTTTTGGGATGGACGATATTGTTATCAAAGGAAGCAGTCTTTCAGTTATCTTAGATGAGATCTTTGATAACTTCCGCAATCTTAATGGTGTCCCTGGTAACTATAGCAGAGGTTACTATCCTAATTGGAGATAGAAAGGAAATCTATGAACACAGTAGATAAAATTGTAAACGAGATCTCGCAGAAACTCGCAAACGCAATCGTAGAAGCCTCAAATTACAAGGTCTTATACGAAGAAGCAAACGAGGAATACAAGCGCGTAAACGAGCTATTAAGCAAGTTTAACAATGTGTTAGATAGCGATCAAGCACTCAAGGACCTCTTTGATGAGGCCTCTCAGAAATTAGAAGAAGGTAAATAATTATGGAATTTAAAATCATTAACAAATACTTGCAAGAAGAAGGTCGTACCTTCGTATCAATTCGCTCAGCGAACCCTTACACAGCCTTCGAGCGTGTCTTGATTGGAGACCGTACCAACGAATCAGATGAGGTGCTGATCCAAGCTGTACTTGGACAAGTTGCGACTGAGCTAAACCCAGCGGACGGTGTGAAGAAGTTGCAAGAAGACTTGCACGCGCAATCTGAAAGCTATGAAGCAAAACTTGCTGAAAAAGACAAGAAGATCGCAGAGAACAAGGCTGTTTCTGATTGGGCGGTATTAGTTGCGGTGACTAATACAGAAAATCCACTTGATCCAACGTTATATGCGCGTGGCTTGGCACTCATCGAAGCTGGACAAGCTGGCAAGACTTACAAGCCTTACGAAATCTTTACAGTAACAGATTCAAGCCATACTCCAAAATATGGAGAAGGTCAACGTGTGTTAGTCCAAGTAAATCAAGATTTTACTTACAACAACGAAACAGTGGCTGATCTTGAAGGTGCTCTGTCACAAAATGGTAAGTTGGCAGTCTGGAAATGGACTGAACCTAAAGCAACACCAGCGACAGATCCAATGACTACCGCAACTACTACAGCACAACCAACACAACCGGCACAGTAAGATATTTCTTGCTGTTAGGGGGTGATAAAGTTGGATTTATTGGCTTTAGTTGACAAGCTAACTCCTGTCCTTGTCGTCATAATTCCTAGTTACTTTTCCTTTAAAAGTACCAAAACAACAAAAGAGGCTGACAAACGTCTTGAGGGCCTATCAAACAAGATAGGAGCCCTCGAAACGTCAGTTCATTCGGTAGAAGAAATTGGAAAAGAAAATAGAAAGAATTTAACGATAATCGGAAAAGGTTTGCAGCGCTTGCAACGTTTTAGATTACAAGAAAATCTAAAGAAAGCTCTCAATCGCGGTTATACTAATCAACACGAGATAGAAGAGCTATCGAAATTATATGAAAGTTATGTCGAATTAGGCGGCAACGGTGCTATTAAAGTACTTTTCAACCGCTTCTTAGACTTAGAAATGAAAGAGGAAAAATAACATGGATCAAATCACAAGCATTATTACTTCATCAGCTATGAGCATTTTCGTTGTCTTAACTGGTATCGTTGTACAAGCGATCAAGAAATACTTGGTTATGCGAGGTGGTAAGAAAGCGATCGAGATCGTTGAGATCTTGGCAAAGAACGCGGTCAACGCCACAGAGCAAGTTGCAGACAAGTTGGATATCCATGGCAAAGATAAGCTCGAGCACGCTAAAACGAGCTTGATTGAGGGCCTTGAATCTCAAAATATCCACTTGACGAACGAAGAGCTCAATACCTTTATCGAAGCGGCCGTTAAAAAAGCGAATGACGAATGGAATAAGTAGGAGGTAAAATATGACTGTACAGCAATCTCTCGTTAACGGTTTTACTAGTCGACGAGGACTAATTACATATTCAATGTTTGGAAGCCGTAACGGTTCAGATGGAACTGGTGACTGTTCGGGTATCATGTCGCAAGTGTTGAAGGAAGCTGGTATTCCAATTCAAGGTTTGCCATCGACAGTAACACTTGGTCAACAGCTTGCAAATAATGGCTTTTACCGTATAAGCATCAATCAAGACTGGAACGCTGAAACAGGCGATATTATCTTGATGAGCTGGGGTGCTGATATGTCATCTTCTGGTGGTGCTGGTGGCCATGTCGGAGTGATGATGGATGGTACATACTTTATTTCGTGTGACTACTCAACTCAAGGTGCAGCAGGACAAGCTATTAATACTTATCCTTGGGACGATTATTATAACTGGAACAAGCCTGCATATATCGAAGTTTGGCGATACGCTGACACAGCACCACAGACAAACAACCAAGCGAATACAGCCGTACAACCGCAAGAGAAGGCTTACTACGAAGCAAATGAGGTCAAATACGTTAACGGTATCTGGCAAATCAAATGTGACTATCTCACGCCAATTGGTTTTGATTGGACAGAGAACGGGATCCCCGTTTCAATGGTTAACTGGGTAGATGAGAACGGAAACAACTTGCCAGACGGTGCAGATCAAGACTTCAAAGCTGGTATGGTCTTCTCATTCGAGCAAGACGAAGTCAATATCTCAGACACTGGCACGGGTGGCTACTATGGCGGTTACTACTGGCGATTGTTTGAGTTTGGGCAATTCGGCCCTATCTGGTTGTCATGCTGGGATAAGGACGATTTAGTCAACTATTACGAGTAAAGGGGTGATTGAATGAATCGCTCAAACTGTACCAACTTAAAGCAGTTTGAGGGTGGTCGAGTCGTTAAACAAGGCGACTCGGCTTCCCTTTTTGGCTTTGGATTGTACGATGAAAGATGGGCCCCAATTGATCTTGACGGCCGGGAAGCTACAATTCACTTTACGAGCAAGAAGGGCAAGGCGTCTTTTAGTGCGACGGCCCAAGGCTCGAAAGTGACGTTTAAAATTCCGAAAATCCTCCCAGTCGAGAGCTATCTCGTTGAGGTTGAATGTAATGGCTATATATTCCCAAGCGATCAGAGCGTTCGCGTTGACGTGGTTCAGTCCGCGGAAGAATACCAGCCAGCCGAAATGGTTGAATTGGGCAAAGTCAGCTTACGCGATGAGATCGCCAACTATCTAGCTGGTCACGCTGTACAAGCATACAATGACGGGCCACTAGTTGCACGGATCGAAGCTCTCGAAGCACGTCCACAAGTTACAACGGTTGATCTAGGGCCACTAGAAAGACGAGTTCAAGCGTTAGAAAGCAGACCAGCACCAACAACCCCAGCGATCGACTTGAGCGCTTATATGACCTCAGAAATGGCTTATCAGACGTTCGCGACGTATGCCACGTTACAAGCTCAAATGACTAGCAATATTAAAAATAAGCACCTTGAATTAGGACTTGACGCTTTAATCGACGAGAAATTGCGAAACGGTGGTGACAACTTTATCACAAGCCACCAAGCAAGCACAGCTTACGCGCCATTAGAGGACTTTAAAATCCTCGAAGCTCGAGTAAAATCCCTTGAAATGATTCCTATATAATGTGTTTCCCCTCCTTTTGGAGGGGCTTTTTTTATTTTGTCTGAAACTAGTTTCAGAATAAAAAAACTTTAGTTATTTTGATAAAAAGTGTTGACAAACTATCATACATGATATATAATGAATATGTAAGATAAATAAAGGAGAAATCAAAAATGAAATCACAAGTAATGACATTGGCATGGAAAATCTTCAGAAACGAAAAAAATGACGTGACTTTCTCAACTGCATTGAAATTCGCTTGGAAAACTGTTAAACGCCAACACATGGCAGACGATTTCTATTTCTTCCGTTCTTCAAATGTTAAATTTCAAGGTGTCAAGAAATGGTTCGCAGAAAAAGAATTTCACGGACGCAACAAGAAAGATTTGGCGTTCATGTCTGTTACTGCGATCAGCGTCAAAGATTTGGTAGAGGAAACTGAAAAAGCTGTTAAACTTGAAATCGTAACACCTTACGGAATTTCCACTAAATGGTATCCAAAGAGCGTACTCGCTTAATTTCAAAGTAAAAGGAGAAACAAAATGGAAATCAATAATGATATCAAAGGCTTAATTTTGGAATACGTGGGAAGGTATTTCCGTTACGAGAACGACTTCTACCGTCTTCCTAATATCAAATTCACGGACGCTAACTGGCAGAAATTTAAGAACGGAGAAACTTCTATCGAAAAGATGGGAGCGTTAAGAGTTAATGCTATGCTTGATTGCTTGTTTGAAGATTTTGAATTGGCGATGATTGGCAAGGCTCAAACTCACTATTATTTCAGCAATTCGCTTAAAATGAATATGACGTTCCATGCTTACTATGACCAGTTCAAGAAGCAGCAACTCCTAAAATGGATTGAGAATAGCCGTGACGATATCATCGGGGGTACTGGCAGAATGTACACGGCGGGCGGAAATTGGATTGCTAACGCTTATCTTGAAGTGGCCCTGAAAAGTAGCGAAGTTGAGGATAGTTATATGCTTCAAATGCGGTTCAAGAATTATTCTCAAGATCCTAGACCGATACCAGCGGGCCGTCAAAATCGCCTTGAATGGATTGAGAAGAATTTAGAAAATATACGATAATTAAAATAAGCCACCCTTGAGGTGGTCTTTTTGTGTTTATAACGGCAATTTTTGAAATTGTCTATTATAACGGACAAAATAAAAAAAGCCCTCGGGCTCGTTCTCTCGATTGTGCGGGCAATGAATACGATTTTGAATACGGTTTTTTTCAATTATTGAAAAATGACAAAAACAATATTTTGACAATATGCGCGATTTTTAAACGTTTGATAATGTATGATACAATGATGGCAACCGTTTTTGAAATATGCTAAAATAGTACTTTGGAGGATGAATTGAAATGGTAAAACAACGTAATGAAATTGATGAAAAATACCAGTGGGATTTGTCGACGATTTTTGCGACAGATCAAGCTTGGGAAGATGAAGCAAGTAGCTTAGCTGCGGATATGAAAGCAGCCAGCCACTATGCTGGTCATTTATTGGATTCGGCACAAAACCTGTTAGAGACCACTGAAGCTTATTTGGAATTGAGCCGCCGGTTGGAGAAGGTCTATGTCTATGCCCATATGAAAAATGACCAAGATACACGGGTTGCCAAATACCAAGAATACCAATCAAAAGGGATGGCACTCTATAGTTTATTAGGGGAAACCTTTGCCTTCTATGAGCCTGAATTCATGGCTATTACGGATGAGCAGTACAAGGATTTTGTAAATGAAGTTCCAGCCTTGGAACAATATGGTCATTATTTTGATTGCTTACTTGAGAAAAAAGAACATGTCTTGTCTCACAAAGAAGAAGAGTTACTTGCTGGAGCGGGAGAAATCTTTGCATCTGGTGGCGAAACCTTTGAAATCCTAGACAATGCAGATATTGTATTTCCAACCGTGCATAATGACAAGGGTGAAGAAGTGCAATTGACTCATGGCAATTACATTTCTTTGGTTGAATCAAAAGATCGTGCGGTCCGTAAAGAAACCTATGAAGGGCTCTATAAGGTCTATGAACAGTACCAACATACCTATGCTAAAACCTTACAAACCAATGTAAAAGTTCATAACTTCAATGCCAAAGTGCGCAAATTCTCATCTGCCCGTGAAGCAGCCCTTTCTGAAAACTTTGTGCCAGAAAGCGTTTATGAACGCTTGGTAGTCGCAGTCAACAAACACTTGCCACTCTTGCAACGTTATATTCAGTTGCGTTCTAAAATTCTTGGAATCTCTGACTTGAAGATGTATGATATGTATACCCCATTATCAGATACAGACTACAAGTTTAGCTATGAAGAATCCTTGGCAAAAGCGGAAGAAGTCTTGGCTGTTTTGGGTGAGGATTATCTGTCTCGTGTGAAACGGGCCTTTAGTGAACGATGGATTGATGTACATGTTAACCAAGGAAAACGCTCAGGTGCCTATTCAGGTGGTTCTTATGATACCAATGCCTTCATGTTGTTGAACTGGCAAGATACACTGGATAATCTCTTTACCTTGGTTCACGAAACTGGTCACAGTATGCATTCGAGCTATACCCGTGAAAATCAACCCTACGTCTATGGGGACTACTCTATTTTCCTTGCTGAAATTGCCTCTACGACCAATGAAAATATCTTGACAGAACGTCTCTTGGAAGAAGTAGAAGATGATCAAACCCGCTTTGCCATTCTCAACCATTTCTTAGATGGCTTCCGTGGAACCGTCTTCCGTCAAACTCAGTTCGCTGAATTTGAGCATGCGATTCATAAGGCTGACCAAGAAGGGACTGTTTTGACGAGTGAGTTCTTGAACAACCTTTATGCAGATCTCAATGAGAAATACTATGGTCTTTCAAAAGAAGACAATCCAGAAATCCAATACGAATGGGCTCGCATTCCTCATTTCTACTATAACTACTACGTTTTCCAATATTCAACTGGTTTTGCAGCAGCTTCAGCTTTAGCTGAAAAAATCGTTCATGGAACCCAAGAAGACCGTGATAAATATATCAATTACCTGAAAGCTGGGAATTCTGATTATCCACTTAATGTCATCCGCAAAGCAGGTGTGGATATGGAAAAAGAAGACTACTTGGACGCAGCTTTTGCAGTCTTTGAACGTCGCCTAAATGAATTTGAAGCCCTTGTAGAAAAATTAGGACTTGCATAAGATGGTGGAGTCTTATAGTAAAAATGCCAACCACAATATGCGCCGGCCAGTGATCAAGGATGAGATTGTCGACTTTATGCGGAAGCGTCAAAAGCCGGTAGCTGGTGCCCTCAAGGAATTAGAAGAGTTTGCGCGCAAGGAAAATATTCCCATCATTCCGCAGGAGACGGTCGCTTACTTTCGATTACTTCTGCAAAGCTTACAACCAAAGAAAATCCTTGAAATTGGGACGGCCATTGGGTTTTCGGCCCTCTTGATGGCGGAAAATGCCCCCAATGCGCAAATTACCACCATTGATCGAAACGAGGAAATGATCGGTTTTGCCAAGGAAAATCTGGCTAAATTCGATCAGAGAAAGCAAATCACCTTGCTAGAGGGAGATGCGGTGGATATCTTGCAGGATTTAACAGAGACCTATGACTTTGTCTTTATGGACTCAGCCAAGTCTAAATACATCGTCTTTTTGCCACGGATCCTAGAGCTTCTAGAAGTTGGAGGTATCGTGGTGCTAGATGATATTTTCCAAGGGGGAGATGTTGCCAAAGACATCATGGAGGTCCGTCGTGGACAACGAACCATCTATCGAGGTCTGCAGAACCTCTTTGATGCAACTCTCAATCATCCAGATTTGACCGCTAGCTTGGTGCCGCTTGGTGACGGCATCTTGATGATCCGAAAAAATGCAGAGACAGTTACCTTGCCAGAGTCTGGCTCATTTTAGGTAAATTTAAGGTATTCTCTCTAATTTGTGGTAAAATAGAAGAAGTTTAAAAAAGGAACGGAGAAATTTCATGAAGAAAAAACTTGTAGCAGGTGCTGTGACCTTGCTATCAGTCGTAACACTAGCAGCATGTGCCAATGGCACAAACAAAGATATCGTGACCATGAAAGGGGACACGATTACAGTTTCTGATTTCTATGATGAAATGAAATCAAATCAAGGAGCCCAACAAGTCCTTTTCCAAATGACCATCAATAAGGTCTTTGAAAAAGAATATGGATCAAAAGTTTCTGATAAAGATGTCAATAAAGAATTTGACAAGCAAAAGAAACAATTGGGCAACCAATTTGATGCATACTTGGCGCAACAAGGCTTGACGGAAGAAACAGCTAAGAAACAAATCCGTAGCAATATGTTGTTGGAATACGCAGTCAACCAAGCTGCGAAGAAGGATCTCAAGGATTCAGACTACAAGACAGCCTTTGAATCTTACACACCTGAAGTAACAGCACAAGTTATCAAATTGGATTCAGAAGACAAAGCAAAAGAAGTATTGGAAGCGGCTAAAGCTGAAGGTGCAGACTTTGCTCAAATCGCCAAAGAAAATTCAACAGATACTGCTACAAAAGACAAAGGTGGAGAAGTCAAGTTTGATTCAGGAACGGCAGATATCCCATCTCAAGTCAAAGAAGCAGCCTTTAAGTTGGATGAAAACGGCATTTCAGATGTGATCACAGTTTCAGCAGGCCAAAACTATTCTGCTAGCTACTATATTGTGAAATTAAACAAGAAGACTGAAAAAGGTTCTGATTGGAAGAAATACGAAAAACGCTTGAAAGAAATCATTGTCGAAGGTCGTAAGCAAGATACTAACTTCATCCGTAGCATTATTGCCAAAGCGATGACCGATGCCAATATCAAGGTCAAAGATGATGCCTTCAAGTCAACCTTTAACAAATATTTGCAAAATATCGGTGTCCAAACGAGCGATAGCAGCTCTTCATCCTCTAAAAAATAGTTGACGGTTCTTTATTGAACCTGTATAATAAATAGTTGAGAATAAATCATTGGTTATCGGAAACAGAGAAGTGGCGGGGGCGAGCCATGGAAGAGAAATGATTTTGCTACTCAACTGATACAATTGAAATAAAAAATGAAGAATGACAAGTTCATTGAATGAAGGTGGTACCGCGGTTTTTCGCCCTTCGTTTGGTGGCTTGTCTTTTGTTTATGCATGCCTGTTAGCGCCTTTTCAAAGGAGATAGAAAATGAGAACCTATCAAGTGAAACAAAAATTTCGATTGGGTGGCGAACGCTTCGATATCAAGGATGAGTTAGGAAATGTCGAATACCAGGTTGAGGGATCCTTTTTTAAAGTTCCTAAAACCTTTACCATCTATGATAAGGAGGGGCAAGAAGTCAGCCAGATCACGAAAAAGCCATTCACCCTTCTTTCAAAATTTGAGGTTAGCTTAAAAAATGGGGATCGCTTTTTTATCACTAAAAAGTTTACGCTCTTGAGAGACAAATACGACATTGAAGATTTGGGACTGCGGGTTCAAGGAAATATCTGGGACCTGGATTTCAAATTGTTGGATGATCGGGATCAAATTGTTGCTGAGATTAGCAAAGAACTCTTTCACCTTACCTCAACTTACCAAGTATCGGTTTATGAGGAAGAATACGCTGATTTAGTCATCTCACTTTGTGTCGCTATCGATTATGTCGAAATGTTAGAAGCAGGCGCAAATTAACCCAATTAGAATTAGGAGAAAAATATGAAACAACTATCTAGTGCACAAATTCGCCAAATGTGGCTTGATTTCTGGGCAAGCAAGGGACATTCTGTAGAGCCATCTGTTAGCTTAGTTCCAGTTAACGATCCAACTCTTTTATGGATCAACTCAGGGGTTGCAACCCTCAAGAAATACTTTGATGGAACCATTAAACCTGAGAATCCACGGATTACCAATGCTCAAAAAGCCATCCGTACCAACGATATCGAAAACGTAGGGAAGACTGCGCGTCACCATACCATGTTTGAAATGTTGGGGAACTTCTCTATCGGTGATTATTTCCGTGATGAAGCCATCACTTGGGCTTTTGAACTCTTGACAAGTCCTGAATGGTTTGACTTCCCTAAAGACAAACTTTACATGACCTATTATCCAGATGACAAGGATTCATATAACCGTTGGATCGCTGTTGGAGTAGATCCAAGTCACTTGATCCCAATCGAAGACAACTTCTGGGAAATCGGTGCTGGACCTTCAGGACCAGATACAGAAATCTTCTTTGACCGTGGAGAAGCTTTTGACCCAGATCATATCGGTATTCGTCTTCTTGCAGAAGATATCGAAAATGACCGTTACATCGAAATCTGGAACATTGTTTTGTCCCAATTTAACGCAGATCCTGCTGTCCCTCGTAGTGAATACAAGGAATTGCCACACAAGAATATTGATACGGGCGCAGGTTTGGAACGTTTGGTAGCCGTTATTCAAGGAGCGAAGACCAACTTTGAAACAGACCTCTTCATGCCAATCATCCGTGAAGTGGAAAAGATGTCTGGAAAAACCTACGATCCAGATGGCGACAATATGAGCTTCAAGGTCATTGCAGACCACATCCGTTCTCTTTCATTTGCGATTGGTGATGGAGCTCTTCCAGGAAATGAAGGACGTGGCTATGTCCTTCGTCGTCTCCTCCGTCGTGCTTCTATGCATGGCCAAAAATTGGGGATCAACGAACCTTTCCTATACAAATTGGTTCCAACCGTTGGAAAAATCATGGAAAGCTATTACCCAGAAGTGCTTGAAAAACGTGACTTTATTGAAAAAATTGTTAAGAGCGAAGAAGAGTCATTTGCTCGTACCCTTCACTCAGGTCAACACTTTGCTCAAGGTATCGTAGCTGACTTGAAGGCCAAAGGTCAATCTGTTATCGATGGACAAGACGTCTTCAAACTTTACGATACTTATGGATTCCCAGTTGAATTGACAGAAGAAATCGCTGAAGAAGCTGGTATGACTATTGATCGTAACGGTTTTGAAGCAGCTATGAAGGAACAACAAGAACGTGCACGTGCATCAGCTGTCAAAGGTGGATCTATGGGCATGCAAAATGAAACTCTTCAAAACATTACAGTTGAAAGTCACTTTAACTATAATGCTAGCCAATTGTCTTCTAAGTTGGTAGCTATCGTAGCGGACAATACAGAAGTAGAAGCTGTATCCGAAGGAACTGCATCTCTCATCTTTACTGAAACTCCTTTCTACGCTGAAATGGGTGGACAAGTAGCGGACCATGGTCAAATCTTGGATGTTGCAGGGAATGTCGTAGCAAATGTTACAGACGTTCAAAAAGCACCAAATGGTCAACCACTCCATACCGTTGAAGTATTGGCACCACTTTCCTTAAACCAAGAATATACCTTGGCTATTGATACCAATCGTCGTCACCGCGTCATGAAGAACCATACAGCAACTCACTTGCTTCATGCAGCTCTTCATAACATTCTCGGAAATCATGCGACTCAAGCAGGATCTCTCAACGAAGTAGAATTCCTCCGCTTTGACTTTACCCACTTCCAAGCCGTAACTCCCGAAGAATTACGTGCGATTGAACAACAAGTCAATGAAAAAATCTGGGAAGCTATTGCAATCAAGACAATTGAAACCGATATTGATACAGCTAAGGAAATGGGAGCAATGGCCCTCTTCGGTGAAAAATACGGTAAAAATGTCCGTGTCGTAACCATCGGTGACTATTCTATTGAGCTTTGTGGTGGTACTCACGTTGGCAATACTTCTGAGATTGGTCTCTTCAAAATTGTCAAAGAAGAAGGGATCGGTTCAGGAACTCGTCGTATCTTGGCAGTGACCGGTAAAGAAGCCTTTGAAGCTTATCGCCAACAAGAAGATGCTCTTAAAGTAGCTGCAGCTACTTTGAAAGCTCCTCAACTTAAGGAAGTTCCTCATAAAGTGGAAGCTCTACAAGAACAAGTAAAACAACTTCAAAAAGAAAATGCAGAATTGAAGGAAAAAGCAGCAGCAGCGGCAGCAGGTGATGTCTTCAAGAATGTTCAAGAAGCAAACGGATACTTCTTTATTGCAAGTCAAGTTTCTGTATCTGATGCAGGTGCCCTTCGTACCTTCGCGGATAACTGGAAGCAAAAAGATTACTCTGATGTCCTTGTTCTTGTCGCGGCCATTGGTGACAAGGTCAATGTCCTTGTAGCCAGCCAGACAAAAGAGGTACATGCAGGTAACTTGGTTAAAGAATTAGCTCCAATCGTCGACGGACGTGGTGGTGGTAAACCAGACATGGCCATGGCAGGAGGAAGCAACCAAGCGAAAATCCAAGAATTGTTGGATGTCGTAGCAGATAAATTGTAAGAATCAGAGAGGTTGGATGTTGGTCCAACCTCTTTTTTCAAAAAAGAATTAGTTCCAATCAGAATAAGATTGCAATAAAAAAACCTCTCCGTCAGGAAAGGTTTTTCTTCTTATAATCCGTAGTTGTAATCGTCATCCTGCATGGCTTCTACTTCACCGAGAAGGTAACCATTTCCGACTTGAGAGAAGAAGTCGTGGTTGGATGTTCCGGTTGAGATTCCGTTCATGACGATTGGGTTGACATCATCTGCTGAGTCAGGGAAAAGCGGATCTTGGCCCAGGTTCATGAGGGCTTTATTGGCGTTATAACGAAGGAAAGTTTTGACCTCCTCTGTCCAGCCCACACCGTCATAGAGGCTCTCTGTGTAGCCTTCTTCATTCTCATAGAGGGTGTAGAGCAGGTCGTACATCCACTCTTTGAGTTTTTCTTGCTCGTCTTCTGGTAATTCGTTAAATCCAAGTTGGAACTTGTAGCCGATATAGGTTCCGTGGACAGATTCGTCTCGAATGATCAACTTGATAATCTCAGCTACGTTAGCTAACTTGTTGTTTCCAAGATAGTAGAGCGGTGTGAAGAAACCAGAGTAGAAGAGGAAGGTTTCAAGAAAGACGCTGGCTACTTTTTTTTCAAGTGGCGTACCATGGAGATAGATTTCGTTGACGATCTCAGCTTTTTTCTGAAGATATGGATTGGTGTTAGTCCACTCAAAGATGTCCTCAATTTCAGCCTTGGTGTTCAAGGTAGAAAAGATAGAGGAGTAGGACTTAGCGTGGACAGATTCCATAAATTGGATGTTATTAAAGACTGCTTCTTCATGAGGGGTACGGATATCTGCGCGAAGGGCGTTGACACCTGTTTCAGACTGCATGGTATCTAGAAGAGTCAATCCACCAAAGACTTTTCCAACTAAGTCTTTTTCTTTGTGAGATAACTTTCTCCAGTCGTCCAAGTCGTTTGACAACGGAATACGAGTATCGAGCCAAAATTGCTCCGTCAGCTTTTCCCAAGTGGATTTGTCGATGACATCTTCGATGGCATTCCAGTTAATGGCTTTGTAGTAAGTTTCCATTTGATATCACTTTCTTTTTCAATTCGTTCAATCGTAACGATTCTACCCTAAATGGATAGAATATCGCACAAAAAGTCGGCGAACCGACTTTTGAGAGCTATCTAGGATAGCAGATTAGATGACACAGCTTTCACATTGGTTAGCACCAACTTCTCCACCATCATCTGTAAAGGTACGGACGTAGTAGATGGACTTGATTCCTTTGTTAAAGGCGTAGTTGCGAAGGATGGACAAGTCACGTGTCGTTTGTTTATTTTCTTTCTTCCATTCGTAGAGACCTTTTGGAATGTCACTGCGCATAAAGAGTGTGAGGGAAAGTCCTTGGTCTACGTGCTCAGTTGCAGCCGCATAAACATCAATCACCTTACGCATATCCATGTCATAAGCAGAAGTGTAGTAAGGAATGGTTTCAGTTGATAAACCAGCTGCAGGGTAGTAGATCTTCCCAATTTTCTTTTCTTGGCGTTCTTCGATCCGTTGTGTGATGGGGTGGATAGAAGCAGACACATCGTTGATGTAGCTGATAGAGCCATTTGGTGCGACTGCCAAGCGGTTTTGGTGGTAAAGACCATCTGCTTTCACTTTATCACGAAGTTCAGCCCAGTCAGCAGCGCTAGGAATAAAGATATCTTTGAACAATTCTTTGACACGATCGGATTTTGGAACAAACTCTCCAGTCACATACTTATCAAAGTAAGTGCCGTTAGCATAGTCTGATTTTTCAAAGTTGTGGAAGGTAAGGCCCCGTTCACGTGCGATGTTGTTTGATTCCACGAGGGTCCAGTAGTTCATGAGCATGAAGTAGATGCTGGTGAACTCAACAGACTCAGGTGATCCATATTCGATCAATTGTTGCGCAAGGTAGCTATGAAGCCCCATGGCTCCAAGACCAAAGGTATGGGCTTGTTTATTACCATGATCAATCGTAGGGACCGCGACGATATGGGAGCTATCTGTAACGAAGGTTAAAGCACGCACCATGGCACGAATCGAACGGCCAAAGTCAGGTGACGTCATCATGTTGACCACGTTGGTTGAACCAAGGTTACAAGAAACGTCTGTCCCCATTTGAAGGAATTCTTGAGCATCGTTAATCAAACTTGGCTCTTGAACTTGGAGAATTTCAGAACACAAGTTACTCATGATGATTTTTCCATCAACAGGATTTGCACGGTTGGCTGTATCAATATTGACGACATATGGATAACCGGATTCTTGTTGCAATTTAGAAATTTCAGTTTCCAAATCACGCGCCTTGATCTTGGTCTTGCGGATATTCGGATTTGCTACTAATTCGTCGTATTTTTCAGTAATGTCGATGTAGTTGAACGGCACACCGTATTCGCGTTCGACAGAGTATGGGCTGAAGAGGTACATCTCTTCATTTTTACGCGCTAATTCATAGAATTTGTCTGGAACGACAACACCTAGTGAGAGCGTCTTGACACGAACTTTTTCATCGGCATTTTCTTTCTTAGTTGAAAGGAAAGCGATGATGTCTGGATGGAAGACGTTGAGGTAAACAACTCCGGCACCTTGACGTTGACCTAATTGGTTAGAGTATGAGAAGCTATCTTCGAACAACTTCATAACTGGAACGACACCTGAAGCAGCACCTTCATAGCCCTTGATGGGTGCACCACCTTCACGAAGGTTGCTGAGGGAAATCCCAACACCCCCACCGATACGAGAAAGTTGCAGGGCAGAGTTGATGGAACGTCCGATCGAGTTCATATCATCTGTTACTTGAATTAAGAAACAAGAAACCAATTCACCACGACGAGCACGACCTGCATTTAAGAAAGAAGGAGTGGCAGGTTGGTAGCGTTGGTGGATGATTTCATTTGCGATATCTTTGGCAATGGTTTCATTTCCATCTGCGAAGTAGAGAGCATTAAAGAAGACCCGGTCTTCCATACTTTCAAGGTAAGCATCCCCATCATTGGTTTTCAAAGCGTACTGGTTATAAAATTTATAAGCCGCCATGAAAGACTTAAATTGGAAGTGTTGGTCTTTGATAAATTGGGCCAATTCTTCCAAAAATTCTGGACGGTACTTCTCGATGAAAGCTCTTTCAATGTAATTATGCTCTAGAAGGTACTGAATCTTGTCAGTGATTGAATCAAAGGCCAAAGTATTTGGCACTACATTTTCTTTAAAGAAGGCATCCAAGGCTTCCTTATCTTTATGAAGCATGATTTGGCCATTGACCGGACGGTTGATTTCATTATTTAGACGAAAATACGTCACGTCTTCAAGAGATTTTAATCCCATAATAATCCTTTTCTAATTCCTAAATTACAAGTAAAAAGTCTAGTGTTAGGTTGCTAACGCTAGACCCTATTTCAGCAAAATCCTGTGTTTATTAAGAAAGTTTCTTCAACTTAGCTGGTTGAAAGCCTGAAAATACATCATCTGGTGTTTGGACAACAGGAGCAGCATTGAAGCCAAGGCTCTTAACGTGCTCTACGAATTCAGGTTGTTCATCCAAGTTGATTTCACGGTATTCCACATGGTTGCTATCGAGAAACCGCTTTGTCATTTTGCATTGTACACAATTATTTTTTGAGTAAATGGTTACCATTTCTTTTTCCGTTCTCCTATCGAAATATAAATCTGTAAACAGTATAAACAAATTCTAGCAACTTGTCAATAATTTTAACTAAATATTGTGCAAAGATCTAAAAAGGGCTTTTTAAAGCACAATATGTTGTGGTATGATAAAAGTAGGAAAATCTTGAAAAAGGGATAGGAATAGGCTTTAAAGCATCTTTAATTAGGAATAATTTTTTGATGAATCAATATCCTGTGGTTTTCTATCTTTTTACTATTTGAAAAGAGTGAAAATAACTGGATTATAATATAGTAGAAAATTCAATGACTTTTTCATTCATTGAAGCTCATTTCAGTAAAATGTATCTGGCTTGCGATTTTTGGCAGGCTTTTTCTGTAAGTGAGTGATAAAAATCTTGAAAAAAATTTCAAAAGATGATATAATACCAAATTGTAAGGGTTATCAAAAGGTAACTCAAAACTATTTTTAAAAAGGAGAGTCCAATTATGGCTTCTAAAGATTTCCACATTGTGGCAGAAACAGGTATCCACGCACGTCCAGCAACTTTGTTGGTTCAAACTGCTAGCAAATTCGCTTCAGATATCACTCTTGAATACAAAGGTAAATCAGTAAACTTGAAATCAATCATGGGTGTTATGAGCCTTGGTGTTGGTCAAGGTGCAGATGTTGTGATCTCAGCTGAAGGTGCAGACGCAGATGATGCGATCGCTGCTATCTCAGAAACAATGACAAAAGAAGGATTGGCTTAAATATGACAAAAATGCTTAAGGGAATCGCAGCATCTGATGGTGTTGCCGTTGCTAAGGCATATTTGCTCATTCAACCAGACTTATCATTCGAGACTGTTTCAGTCGAAGATACAAGTGCAGAAGAAGCTCGTTTGGATGCAGCTCTTGAAGCTTCACAAAACGAGCTTTCTCTTATTCGGGAGAATGCAGTAGCAAGCCTTGGTGAAGAAGCAGCGCAAGTTTTTGATGCGCATATGATGGTTCTTGCTGACCCTGAAATGGTTGGCCAAATCAAAGAAACCATTCGTACGAAAAAAATCAACGCAGAAGCTGGCTTGAAAGAAGTCACTGATATGTTTATCGCCATTTTTGAAGGGATGGAAGACAATCCATACATGCAAGAACGTGCGGCAGATATTCGTGACGTTACCAAACGTGTCCTTGCTGGCTTGCTAGGTAAAAAATTGCCGAATCCTGCAACAATCGATGAAGAATCTATTGTTGTGGCACACGATTTAACTCCATCTGATACGGCTCAGTTGAACAAAAAGTATGTCAAAGCCTTTGTGACAAACATCGGTGGACGTACCAGTCACTCAGCAATCATGGCTCCCCCCCTCCAAAAAACCACCGGGTCTTGGAGTACCAAT
>OBVA01000451.1_pt1 | contig 17971 bp, 8 predicted proteins | sample 1495021 | NCBI WGS metagenome assembly OBVA01 (sample SAMEA2579965, study PRJEB22360) | human gut metagenome | biome: human gut; feature: human-associated habitat; material: faeces | place: Denmark | collected 2008/2010
AGAGAAAGTGGTGGACACTACAGGAGCGGGTGACTATTTTGCGGCGGGTTTCTTGTATGGACTGACGTGTGGTTACTCGCTGGAGAAATGTGGCAAGATAGGCTCCCTTCTCTCCAAAGATGTGATACAAGTGGTGGGTACGGAGCTTCAGGTAGCACAATGGGAAAAAATCAAGGAAGAAATTTTATTAATTAATTAGCATATTATCACATAGACATATTATGAAAAGAATTTTAAAGATACGCTGGATGATTACCTTGCTGATTGTAGCAGGAGCCTTTTGTTTTTGGGGGTTTAAGAGTGGTGATAGCCGTAGTTTCCAAATAGCAAAGAATCTGGATATATTCAATTCCATTGTGAAAGAGTTGGATATGTTCTACGTGGATACGATTGATCCGAACAAGACTATCCGTGAAGGCATTGATGCCATGCTCTACTCGCTGGATCCCTACACGGAGTATTATCCGGAAGATGACCAAAGCGAATTGGAGCAGATGCTGAAGAATTCCTATGGTGGTATAGGTTCTGTGATTACTTGGAATCCGAAACTAAAACGTTCCATGATATCTGAGCCATATGAGAATATGCCTGCTGCCGATGTAGGCTTGAAAGCCGGAGATATTTTGATGGAGATTGACGGAAAGGACCTTGCCGGAAAGAACAACCAAGAAGTCAGCGAGATGCTTCGCGGACAAGTGGGTACCAGCTTCAAGCTGAAAGTGCAACGTCCCGGTACAGAGAAACCGTTGGATTTCGACATTGTGCGCCGTTCCATCCAATTGCCGTTCATACCTTATTATACAGTGCTGGATAATAATATAGGTTATATCAATCTCAGCACCTTCTCGGGGAATCCTTCCAAGGAGTTCAAGCAGGCTTTTCTGGACTTGAAGAAACGGGGGATGACTTCGTTGGTGATTGACTTGCGGAACAATGGAGGCGGCTTGCTGGATGAATCTATAGAGATAGCCAACTTCTTTCTGCCTCGCGGAAAAACACTTGTGACGACAATGGGTAAGATTAAGCAAGCCAGCAATACCTACAAGACATTGCGTGAGCCGTTGGATTTGGAAATTCCTTTGGCTGTTCTGGTCAATGGCGGAACGGCTTCTTCGTCAGAAATCCTTGCAGGCTCTTTGCAGGACCTTGACCGTGCGGTCATTATCGGTAACCGTACTTTCGGTAAGGGATTGGTGCAGACCACCCGTCCGTTGCCATACGGTGGTACCATGAAGCTGACGACTTCCAAATATTATATTCCCAGCGGCCGTTGTGTGCAGGCTATCGACTACAAGCACCGGAATGAGGACGGCAGTGTGGGACGTATTCCAGACAGCCTTACTACCGTGTTCCATACGGCTGCCGGACGTGAAGTGCGTGATGGTGGAGGCGTGACTCCGGACATTGCGGTGAAGCAGGAGAAGCTGCCCAACATTCTGTTCTATCTTGTCAATGACAATCTTATTTTCAATTATGCTACGGACTATTGCTTGAAACATCCTACCATTCCTTCAGCAGAGAAGTTTGAAATTACAGATGCCGATTATGCGGACTTCAAGGCGATGGTGAAAAAGGCGGACTTCAAATACGACCAGCAGACAGAGAAGATGCTGAAGAACCTGAAGGAGATGGCCGAATTTGAGGGCTATCTGACTGATGCTTCGAAAGAGTTTGAAGCGTTGGAGAAAAAATTGTCGCATAATCTGGACCGTGACCTTGACCATTTCTCCAAGGACATCAAGAGCATGATTGCGGTAGAAATCATCAAGCGTTATTATTTCCAGCGTGGAAGCATTATCCAGCAGTTGAAAGATGATGATGATTTGAAAGAGGCTGTAAAGATACTCACTGCTCCGGAAAAATACAAGGAAATGTTGACTGCTCCGGCAGTGACGTCAATGTCTCTGCAACAAAGAAAGGAGACAGCCCCGGTTTTTCTGAGTACCGCTACGAGAGCAAATGAACATGTTTATGATGAAATAGTATAAGGACACTCTTAAGAGGATTCTTTTATTTGCTCCTTAATTTATACCGGATAGTCTCTGTATAAGCCTTTTATACACGACTATTCGGTTAAGTTGTTTGTAGGGTATTAACTTGTTTTATATTTTTGCAGGTGATAATGAAAATATTGACAAGGTTATGAAACAATTGAATTCTCTGAAAGTATGGCTGTCTGTGGTATTGTTGCTTTGCTTCTCTCTTTCCGGACAAGCCCAGTTCCTGCGCACTTCCTACTTTATGGAAGGAAGTAACCAGCGTATGCAGCTCAATCCGGCCTTGATGCCGGGACGCGGTTATCTGAATATTCCCGTGATAGGTTCGTTGAATGCTACCGTCAACTCCAGTTCCCTGGGGTATAGGGATATTATGGACATTATTGAGAACAGTGATGATAGCGACTATTTCATGAGCAATGACTTTATGAACCGACTGGATGCTACCAATAACTTGAATGTGAATTTGAGTACCGACATTCTGTCTGCCGGATGGTATAAAGGAAAGAACTTCTGGTCAGTTAATGTGGGGTTGCGTAATGATATCGGTGCCGCCATACCGAAAACCATGTTCCAGTTTATGAATAACATGAGCAGCCGGGAGTTTGGTGACAATATTTCTGACTATTTGGGTATTAACGAAACCATTAATGGACAGAAGCTTGAGATAAATTCCTATGCGGAAGTCGGCCTTGGCTTTGCAAGGAATATCACAGACCGGCTGGCTGTGGGCGGTAAAGTGAAGATGCTGCTGGGTATCGGTAACTTAAAGCTGAACATCAACCAGATTCATGTGGAAACTCCTTCTGTCGGCTCTTCAGGAGTGACGAGTAAAGCTTCCATTCAAGTGGATGCAACTTTGGAGAACTCGTCAAAGCTGTTAGAACTTCCCGAGAATGAGAATGGTGATTATATCGATGAAATCGATTTTGGCAGTTTTGGTTTTGCCGGATATGGTGGGGCTATTGATTTGGGAGTATCTTACAAGTTACTGGATAAATTGACACTTTCTGCTTCAGTTCTTGATTTGGGCTTTATCAAATGGTCTAAATCGAATACCAGTATAGCGCGAGCCAATACAGAGCAGACTTATGATCTTCTTGACCCGGCCTCGCAGCAGGAGTTCATGGATATTGTGAACAGCGGCGAGATTCTTAACTATGACATGTTGCAGCTCAAGACAGAGGAGGCTTCTGAGAAGAGCCGTACCCGTGGATTGACTTCTACAATGGTTCTTGGCGCTGAATATGCCTTACTGAATGATTGGCTGGTAGTGGGTGCCTTGTATACCGGTCGTTTTGCCAAACCGAAAACTTTGAATGAGCTGACTTTCTCTGCCTGCATCCGTCCGACGAATGCTTTCAATGTAGCTGCCAGCTATTCCGTACTTCAAGGAGCCGGTAAAACCTTCGGTCTGGCACTGAAACTGGGTCCTTTCTTTGCGGGAACAGACTATATGTTCTTTGGTAAGAATACGAAGAATGTTAATGCTTACTTGGGTGTTTCTATTCCTTTGGGAAAACAGAAAACTGCTGAAAATTAATAAAGTGAGTTATCAGTTGTCGCGGGTTATCTTTCTATAAAAGAGGATAATCTGCGATTTTGTTTTTACGAAAACGCAAAAAGCTTTATCTTTGCTGGTAAATACCTATAAACAGTACTCATGAGAATTGCAATAACGTTTCTCTTGTTTTTGGTTTTCAGTAGTTTGCTGCAAGCTTCACCCATACCTTTTTCTCCTATAGTGAGGAACTATTCGGTGTCGGATTATAATGCCGGTATTCAGAATTGGGCCATTGCTCAAGACGAAAGAGGAGTGATGTATTTCGGTAATAACAGTGGGCTGTTGGAATTTGATGGAAGTGCTTGGCGGCTGTATGAATTACCGACAAAAGGAATTGTGCGTGCTATATATATCAGTGAAGATGGAAGAATTTATGTAGGCTCTTACGAAGAATTCGGTTATTTTGTCCGTACTCCTTATGACACTCTTGAATATCATTCATTGAAAAATAAGGTGAAAGATTTTGCGTTTCATAATGACGAAATCTGGGATATTGCTTGCGTTCAAGGAGAAATTGTATTTCAATCATTCGGTTCTCTCTTTTTTTATAATGGAAATTCGGTAGAAGGTATTCGAATGAAGAACCTTCCACTGAATTTGTTCCAGGTTGGAAATACTTTTTATTCTCAAAGAATAAATGGTGGACTTTGTGTCTTTTCCGACAGGAAAATGGAAGAACTTATTCCCAGAAAGGTATTTGGAAATAGCGATGTCTTGGCTGGGCTTCCTTATGATGATGCCGTTTTAATGCTTACCCGTAATCAGGGAGGTTTTCTCCTCTATCGAGATGGGAGGGTAGAAAAATGGGAAACCGAATGTGATGATATATTCAGGAAGCATACCATTAATCGTGCGGTGATGACCAAAGACAGTTGCTACGTTGTTGGCACAATATCCGATGGTATATATGCGTTGGATAAAAAAGGAAAGCTGATTTGGAAGGTCAATACGGATAATAAACTACAGAACAATACTGTTTTGAGATTATATTGTGATGATGACAACAATATATGGACAGCTTTGGATGAAGGTATTGCCTATATACACAACAATTCTTTAATCTATTATTATGAACCTCCATTTCGTAAAATAGGCATGGTATATGATGTTTTGGTAAGGGAAAATGAAGCTTATATTGCTTCTAATCAAGGACTTTATTGGCTTAGGGATGGAAAGACTGAATTAGTTCCGGGTTTGGAAGAACAAGCGTGGTTCGTCGATGAATGGGGAAAACAGATTTTCTGCGGGCACAACAAGGGAACTTTCCTTATATCAGGACTGAAATCAAAGCTGGCATCTGATGTAAAAGGAGGGATGTGTATGGAAAAAATTGAATTGAAGGAACAATCTTTTTTGTTGGAGGGAGCTTATGCGCTTCTGAATTTATATACGGAGACTGCTTCGGGAGAGTATTGCTTTACTCGGTCCTTACGTGGGTTCAGTCACATGATTCGTCATATAGAAGTGGACCATCAAGGGAATATTTGGGCGAAACATTTAAGGAATGGTTTGTATCGCTTTCGGATTGATTCGGATATGAAGCAGGTAAAGGATGTGCGGAAGTATGAGAGTTTGGGAGAAGTGAAAGGTGGGAGTTTTACTTTGTTCAAAATCAATGGTCGGGTAGTTTTTTCTAATGGGGAATATTTCTATACTTACGAAGATATGACTGATTCGATTGTTCCCTATGAAACAATGAATGAACAATTGATGGAATTGAAGGGAATCAAGACTGTGAGTCATGCGAACGGAGATTACTATTGGTTTGTGGGCGACAGGACTGTGTATTTGGTGAAGTGTGCGATAAATACTTTCAATATCGAACTTCGGATTCCATATTCTTTGTTTGACGGTCTGGCTGTGGAAGAACGAGGAAGCGTGGTTTATGACAAGAGAAATAATCATTCCTATCTTTGCTTGAATAATGCTATTGCCCGTATTGAAACAGATAGTTCCTCGTTATATAAATCTCAGACTAGGCGTTCTTTATGGATTTCAGAGATGCAGGTTACTGAGGAATTCAGTGATAAACGGAAAACATTGGTCGTGCAGTCGGGAGTCAAGGTCGAACATGAGTTTAATACAGTGAGTTTTACATTGTGCTATCCGGTTTATAACGATTATACTTATAAAGTAAGATACCGGTTGGAAGGGTATTCTGATCAGTGGATACCCGATGGACGCAATTTGCAGAAAAAGTATGCCCGTCTTCCTTATGGAAGTTATGTTTTTCGGGCGGAGATATATGATACTGGTAGAGTTTTGGCATCGGTAGAGTTTCCCTTTGAGATTTTGTCTCCGTGGTATTTGTCTTATTGGGCTGTGGGAAGCTACATTCTGATAGGGTTGTGCCTGCTGGCCTTGCTGCAATATATTGTTTATCGTTTTGTGAAGAAAAAGAAGGATCGTGTGATTGAGCAGCAGCGTGTAGCCCATCAGGCAGAGCTTGAACGGCAAGAGAAGAAGATTATCGAGTTGGAAAAGGAACAGCTTGAGGCCGATTTGCGTTTTAAAAGCAAAGAATTGTCCAGCGTGGTAATGATGAATATCGCTCATCAGGAGTTTTTGAATTCATTGAAAGAGGAGATACAGAAGCAAAAGTTGTCCGGACAGCATAGTCGTAAGAATTTGGATAAGCTTCTCGCTTTGGTTAACAATAATATAGTGTCTGATGAAGAGAGCTGGATAATGTTTCAAGCTAATTTTGACCGTATACATGAAAATTTCTTCCGGAATCTGAAACTTCAATATACAGATTTGACTTCAGGAGATTTGCGCTTTTGTGCATTGCTTCGCTTGAATATGCCGACAAAGGAGATAGCGAAGTTGCTCAACATTTCCACGCGTGGGGTTGATGCTGCAAGATACCGGTTGCGCAAGAAATTCAATCTGCTTCCGGAAGAAAGTCTGACTGATTTCCTTATAAATTTTAAATAACTGTTTTACAGTGGAATATTAATGGGGGAAGTATTAATATTGTACTTCCTCTTTTGTTTCTTAGTGATGGGTGTACTTTTGTTGTAGTGCGAGATGTGGAGGTTGTCGCATGCTTTTCTTTTATTTGCAGCAAAATAATATTTCTATAAATTAAAAGCATGAAAGACATGAAGCATTTACTTTTCAAGTTACAATCATTTTTAGTCTTGTTGGTGTTTACTGCCGTTAGTGCGTATGCGCAGAAATCTCCGGTCGATATGAATCGTTTCATCGACGATTTAATGAAGAAGATGACCCTGGAAGAGAAAATAGGTCAGTTGAATCTGCCGGTTACCGGTGAGATTACGACCGGCCAGGCTAAAAGTAGTAATGTGGCCAAACGTATTCGTGCCCGTGAAGTGGGCGGGCTTTTCAATCTGAAAGGCGTGGAACGTATCCGCGATGTACAGAAGCAGGCGGTTGAAGAAAGTCGTTTGGGTATTCCTCTCTTATTTGGTATGGATGTTATTCATGGATATGAAACGGTGTTTCCCATTCCTTTGGGACTGTCGTGTACATGGGATATGAAGGCGGTTGAAGAATCGGCACGTATTGCAGCCATTGAGTCCAGTGCTGACGGTATTTGCTGGACATTCAGTCCGATGGTGGATATTTGCCGTGATGCCCGTTGGGGGCGTGTGTCCGAGGGCAACGGTGAAGACCCGTTTCTGGGAGCAGCCATTGCGCAGGCCATGGTACGTGGTTATCAGGGAAAGGATATGAGCCGTAATGATGAAATCATGGCTTGTGTAAAGCATTTTGCCTTGTATGGTGCCGGTGAGGCAGGACGTGACTATAATACAGTAGATATGAGTCATCAGCGCATGTTCAATGAATACATGTTGCCCTATCAGGCGGCGGTTGATGCCGGTGTGGGCAGTGCGATGGCCTCTTTCAATGAGGTCGATGGCATTCCTGCCACTGGAAACAAGTGGTTGATGACGGATATACTGCGTAAGCAGTGGGGATTTGACGGCTTTGTGGTGACAGACTATACTGGAATTGCTGAGATGACCGACCACGGTATGGGCGATACGCAGACTGTTGCCGCCTTGGCACTGAATGCAGGTGTGGATATGGATATGGTGAGCGATGCATTTGTAGGTACGCTCAAGAAGTCATTGACAGAAGGAAAAGTGACAGAAGAAGCAATTAATGCGGCTTGTCGCCGTATTTTGGAAGCTAAGTACAAGTTGGGCTTGTTCGATAATCCTTATAAATACTGTGATGTGAAGCGTGCCAAGAAGCAAATCTTTACCAAAGAGCATCGTGCTGTTGCGCGTAAGATTGCTTCGGAGAGCTTGGTGTTGTTGAAGAACGAGGGTAATGTGCTTCCGCTGGCCAAAAAAGGCACTATTGCTGTGGTAGGTCCGTTGGCAGACAGCCGCAGTAATATGCCGGGGACTTGGAGTGTGGCTGCTGTATTGAAGAATGCAACTTCTTTGGCTGAAGGTTTGAAGGCGGTAGCAGGCGATAAAGCCGAAATATTGACTGCGAAAGGCTGTAATTTGATGAGTGATGCCGAATATGAGAAACGTGCCACTATGTTCGGACGTTCTTTACACCGTGACAATCGTTCGGACAAGGAGTTGCTGGACGAGGCTCTTGCCGTGGCTGCCAAATCGGATGTTATTGTGGCTGCGCTCGGTGAGTCTTCGGAAATGAGTGGAGAGAGCAGTTGCCGCACGAATCTTGAAATGACCGACACCCAACGCATGCTGTTACAAGAATTATTGAAAACAGGAAAACCAGTGGTACTGGTACTGTTTACCGGTCGTCCGCTGGTACTGAACTGGGAGCAGGCAAACGTGCCGGCCATTCTGAATGTATGGTTTGCGGGCAGTGAGGCAGGTTTTGCCATCGGTGATGTACTGTTTGGTGATGTGAATCCGAGTGGGAAGCTGACTACGACTTTCCCGAAGAGCGTGGGACAGATTCCTTTGTTCTACAACCACAAGAACACGGGTCGCCCTCTTGCCGACGGTGCATGGTTCCAGAAATTCCGCAGCAACTATATAGACATAGACAATGAACCGCTTTATCCTTTTGGTTTCGGCTTGAGCTATACCACATTCTCTTATAGCGACGTGTCTTTGGACAAGACTAGCATGACGGATAAGGGCGAACTGACTGCTACCGTGACTGTGACCAATACCGGCAAGAGAGACGGTGCAGAAGTGGTTCAACTTTATATTCGTGACCTTGTGGGAAGTGTAACCCGTCCGGTGAAAGAGTTGAAAGGCTTTGAGAAGATTTTCCTGAAAGCCGGTGAATCTAAAAAAGTATCTTTCAAGATTACTCCCGAATTGCTGAAGTTCTACAACTACAATCTTGATTTTGTATGCGAGTCCGGTGACTTTGAGGTGATGATTGGCAGAAATAGCCAGGACGTAAAGAAAGCAGCGTTCAAGTTACTCTAACTGATTCTCAAGACGGCAATATGCAGCATTCGAGCCACTGCGTTGAGATGGCATTGTTGCTGCATATTGTCTGCATTTTCACTGCAAACGTTTTGCAATATTCTTGTAGTATTTGCCTGACTTGTGTGAGATAATATAATCTATTGAAAAACATGAAGAAAATATTTTTATTAATATTGTGTCTGTCCGCCATGTATCCGGTTGTCAATGCCGGGCGAGTGGTTCAGAGTTTCAATGACGGCTGGTATTATGTTGCGTATAATGACAATCGGTTCCAGAAAGTACGATGTCATGAGGAAGGTTGGGAGCAGGTACATCTGCCACATACCTGGAATACGGATGCCTATTCCACCCGTAACTATCGCAGGGCTTCTTCCTGGTATAAGAAAGAGTTCCGGCTGGAAGCCGCAGAGATGTGGGATAAGCAGCTTTATCTGAAATTCGATGCCGTCAACTCCCTGGCAGATGTATATCTCAATGGCGAGCTACTCACGACCCATAAGGGAGGTTATTCTGCTTTTATTGTAGATATTACAGATAAAGTAAGGAACGATGTCTCCAATTTACTGATGGTGCACGTCAATAATCAGAACAATCAGATACCTCCTTTATCTGGCGATTTCACGATTTTTGGCGGTATTTATCGCGATGTATGGCTCATCAGTGTCGGGAAACAACACATCAGCCTCACCGACTACGCCTCTCCAGGTGTTTATGTCGATTTGCCTTTCGTGAGTGAGGAGAAGGCAGAAATCAGTGTACGCGGGACTTTGGTGAATCGTGATGTACAGCGTGCTGCTTTGAAGTTGAATGTCGAAGTGCTGGATGCCGATGGAAAATCCGTGGTTCAGTCTTTGCGTAATATCAGGTTGGATGCGGAAGGGACATTTGCTGTCAAAGAACGGTTGCAATTGGAAAATCCGCGACTGTGGTCGCCCGAATCTCCTTATCTGTATAGTGTGAAAGTCTCTTTGAAAGATGAACGTGGCAAGGTGTTGAAAGATGAGATGCGCGTTCCTTTGGGGGTTCGCTGGTTCAGCATGGATGCGCAGGAAGGCTTCAAATTGAATGGGAAACCAATGAAGCTGATAGGAGCTTGTCGCCATCAGGACCAGATGCCGATGGGGATAGCGCTTTCGGATGAAATGCATCGCAGGGATATGCAATTGCTGAAAGATATGGGTGCAAACTTTGTCCGCTTGGCACATTACCCGCAGGATGATGCCGTGTTGCGTGCTTGCGACGAACTCGGTATGCTGGTATGGGAGGAGATTCCAGTGGTCGATTTGATTGCTTTGGGTGACGAGTTTCGCACGAATGCTACGAGCGCCTTGCGCGAAATGATCCGTCAGCATTACAACCATCCTTCTGTCATTATGTGGGGGTATATGAACGAAGCTGTCATTCAGTTGCAGTATCGGGTGAAGAAACAACGGCTCAACGGGTTTTATGAAAACACTTTGGCACTTGCCCGGCATCTGGAAGAGACATTGAAGATGGAAGACCCTTATCGCTTGAGTACGATGGCTTATCACGGCAATCAGATTTACAATCAGATTGGTCTTAGCAATATTACCGATGTTTCCGGTTGGAACCTTTATCAGGGCTGGTATGAGAATGACTTTAAGTCTTTCGACCGTTTTGTAGATGAAGAACACCGTAAATATCCGTACCGTCCGTTAATAATCAGTGAGTTCGGTGCCGGTTCCGATTCGCGTTTGCAGTCGCTTGAGCCACAGATATTTGATTTTTCCATGCAGTGGCAGCAGTTGTATCTCGAATATTATTTGCCCGCTATCATGAAGCGGCCGTTCATAGTCGGCGCCACAGAGTGGAATTTCATTGATTTCAGTTCTGCCAGTCGCCAGGAGACTACGCCACACATTAATAATAAAGGGCTGATGTACAATGATCGCCGCCCTAAAGATGTGTTTTATTATTTTCAGGCATTTTTGCGTAAGGATATTCCGGTGCTGCACATTGCTGTGGATGACTGGAAATATCGGACTGTAGTTTCGGACGGCGAAGCTGTGGAACATCCGGTGAAGGTGTATTCCAATTTGGATAGGGTGGAGTTGTCTGTCAATGGGAAAAAACTCTCTGTACAAGGTATTGAGAATTGCCATGCTGGGTGGCGGGTACCTCTTGTTGTGGGGAGAAACACGCTTGTAGCATCCGGCATCTATCAAGGGAAGAAGGTGGAGCAGGTTTCGGATGTTTTCGTAAAGATACAGCCTCGCCATATCGCAGCAGCCAATATTAGGCAGTTGGAACTTGCAGTGAACGTAGGTAGCAATTGTTTCTTCATGGATGACAAAAGTGATCTTTGTTGGCTTCCCGACCAAGTTTATACTCCTGGAAGTTGGGGCTATGTGGGCGGTGAAGTTTTTTATCGTTCTCCGGGACGTATCGGAACCACAGCCGAGGTGAAAAATACTCGTAATGTTCCTTTGCTACAGACTAAACGCAAAGACATCAAAGCCTATCGCTTCGACTTGTCCGACGGCGAGTATGAAGTGGAACTCCTCTTTGCCGACTTGAATGCACCTTCCGAACGGGTGACTTATGATTTGGGGGGTACTGCTGTCCTCAGCAATGCCGATTTCCGGGGCAGTGTTTTCAATGTTTCTGTCAACGGTCGACTTTGGCTGAACCATTTTTCTCCAGCGATGGAAGTAGGTGGAAACCGTTGCCTATCCAAGAAATTGCGTGTTATCGTAACCGATGGAAACCTTACGGTGGGTTTTGAGGCAGTGAAAGGTATGACGTTCTTGAATGGGATAAAGTTATTTAGAATAGGATAAAAACTCCTTTGCTTTTCTATCTTCTTGCTCTATTATATGAATAGTGCCTAAATATTTATTGTATTTTTATCTTCCTTATAATCTGTTGTTTATGTGATGCGGTAGTAGCAATGATGTACCTCTCTGGTGAACTGTGGTACTCTTGTGGTAGCTTGTTTTTTGACATATATCAACTTCTCCGGTATGTTTGCAAAAGAATTTTAAATCAATACAAAATGAAGAAAAATCTACTAATTACATGTGTGATGTTATTGTTTGCCATTACTTCGATGGCACAGAACAAAATTACGATTTCGGGTGTCGTTACGGACAAGACAGGCGAAACTGTTATCGGTGCTTCTGTTCGTGTAAAAGGGCAGGAGAGTAAAGGTAGTATTACTGATATAAATGGTAAATATCAGATTGTTGATGTGGCATCTAATACTACCTTGATTTTTAGTTATATAGGTATGCGTGAGCAGGAGATTGCCGTAAATGGGCGTTCAACTATCAATGTGAAGATGGAAGAGGACAGCCAGCTCATTGATGAGGTGGTTGTAGTTGGTTATGGTAGTGCCAAGAAACGCGACTTGACCGGTTCTATCGTTACTGTGAAAGCGGATGAGATTGCTTCTAAGCCTTCTACCAATCCACTGGCATCCATACAGGGTAAGGTTGCCGGTGTACAGGTGGTGAATACGGGCCGTGCAGGACAAGACCCTGAAATCCGTGTTCGCGGTACGAACTCCATTAACGGTTTCAAACCTCTTTATGTGGTAGATGGACTGTTTACGGACAATATCAATTATCTGAACACTGCGGATATTGAATCTATGGAAATCTTGAAAGACCCTTCTTCTTTGGCTATTTTCGGTGTGCGTGGTGCCAATGGTGTAATCATCATTACTACTAAAAGGGCAAAAATAGGGAAGACGATGGTCAACATCAACTCTTCAGTGGGTTGGAAGGTTATTTATGACCGTGTAGGTGTGACGAATGCCGAAGAGTTTAAGATGCTGTACAACGAGCAGTTGATATCTCAAGGAAGCGACCCTTATGATTATACTCAATGGGCTGGTAATACTGATTGGCAGGATGAGATATTCCAGACAGGTTTTCTGACCAATAACAATGTGAGTATTACGGGTGCAACGGATAAGAGCAAGTTTTATTTGGGTTTGGGTTACGTCATGGAAGAAGGTTCCATTAAAACGGAAAAGCTCAATAAGTTTACCGTAAACTTGAACAGTGAATATAGCGTAACCGATTTCCTGCGTTTTGGTTTTCAGCTTAATGGAGTTCGTGCTAAGTATCCTGATGCAAAGGGTGTGGATGGTGCTTTGAAGGCTGCTCCTATTGCTCCTACTCATGACCTTGAATCGGGACTGATACATACGCTGCCCGACTTCCAGCGTGCACAAGTGTGGAATCCTCTTATTGAAACAGAGCTGCGCGGTGCTCACAACAAGTCTGAAAACTATCGCGTGGCAGGTAATGTGTTCGGAGAGATAGATATTCTGAAGAACCTTACGTTCAAAGCAACTTTCTCTATGGACTATGCTTCCAGCCAGGGACGTTCATATTCTCCGCTGATTTATGTTTATAATCCCGATGTGGAGGGGGGGAAAGAACGGTTGACTGAAAGAGAAAGTGTGAACCAAAGCAAGTCTACCTCTCTTGCTGCACAGTCTGACTATGTGTTGACTTATCTCGGACAGTTTGGCAATCATGGATTGACATTGACTGCCGGTCTTACCACCAATTACAATGAGTCTTCCAGTTTGAGTGGTGGACGCAGCCAGCTTGCAGGCTATGGCATTTTGGTGGGCGATGACCCGGACAGATGGTGGCTCTCTACTATCGACGATATATCTACGGCAACTAATGGTGGTTCTCAGAGTGACAGATTTACCATGTCTTATTTGTTCAGAGCATTGTATAACTACAAGAATCGTTATTTACTTAATGCTTCTTTCCGTAGGGACGGCTCATCTGTTTTCTATAAGACAGGTAATACTTGGGACAACTTTTACTCTTTCGGTGCCGGTTGGGTAATGACCGAAGAGAAGTTTATGCAGAACCAGAATGTAATTAACTTCTTGAAGTTGAAAGGCTCTTGGGGTGTGTTGGGCAGCCAGAATACCGGTTCCAGTTATCCAGCATACGCCACCATTGTTAGTTCGGGATCAGCTGTATTCGGTGACAATATCATTGCGGGTAAGGGCCCCAACAAACTGATTTCACCTACTTTGGGATGGGAACGTAATTATTCATGGGAAGTAGGTTTTGACATGCATATGTTCAATGATCGTTTGCAGCTTTCTCCGGTTTATTATAACAAAACAACAAAAGATATGTTGACTTCCATTCCGGGTATTGCAGGTACTGTTCCCGGATTACAGAATGTGGGTGAGATTCGCAATCGCGGTTTTGAACTTAGTGCTTCTTGGAACGACAAGATTGGGGAAGATTGGAGATATGGATTAGGTGCTAATTTGAGCACTATTGATAACAAGGTGCTTTCACTGGTAAACAAAGACTATAATATTATCAGTGGTCCCTCACGTGTTTCCGAAGGTTATCCGATTGGCTATTTCTATGGTTACAAGGTTGAGGGTGTATATCAGAACGAAGACGACATCCGTTTCTCTCCGATTAACTCGGTTGGCTCGGTAACACCGGGTGACTTGAAATTTGCTGATGTTGACGGTAATGGCAAAATTACTGATAATGACCGTACAATGATAGGTAATCCAACTCCTGATTTTACTTACGGTTTTAATGTTAATTTGGGATGGAAGAATCTGGACCTGACTGTTGACATGATGGGTGTTTATGGAAATGAAATTTACCGTAATTGGGGAAGCAGTAGCTATGCACAACTGAATTATCGCACAGAGCAATTGAATCGTTGGCATGGAGAGGGCACTTCCAATTGGGAGCCCTTGCTCGACCCTTCACACAAAATAAATCAGGAGGCTTCCACGTATTTCATCGAAGATGGCAGTTTCTTCAGAATCCGTAATATCGAATTGGGGTATAACTTTGACAAACGACTGTTGAATCGTATCAAGGTACAGTCACTGCGTCTTTATACCAATGTGCAGAATCCCAAGACCTGGAGCCGTAATGGAGGATATACTCCGGAAGTGGGCGGAAGTGCTATTTCGTTTGGTATTGATGGTGGAGGCTATCCTATGCCTACAGTTTATACGATTGGTTTTAATTTGACTTTCTAAAATTATATAGAGACAGACTATGAAGAAGATATTTTATTATATAGCATTTTTAGCAGTAAGCTTTGCACTAACTTCGTGTGAGGATATGTTTGATAGAAAACCGCTTGGACAACAGACAGAGGATGATTTGACTGGTGGTACTTATGAAACACAGGTTTTTAATATGTATGCCAAGTTGCGCGGTTTTCATTTGACAAGCGGCAATACTGCATTGGCAATCCACGGTATGCGTTCTGAGGACGCAGAGAAAGGAAGTACATTGTCCGATGGAGCTGCTACCGGCAAGATGTTCGATGACTTTGAATATTTGGCAAGTAATGGGATGATTAAGAGTTATTGGAATGATAACTATTCATTGATACATAAGGTAAATGATTTGCTTGATGAGATGAGCCAAAATCCGTCATTGACAGAAGGTGACCTCGTCAATAAGGGGGAAGCTTTGTTTGTACGTGCTTTCTGTTATTTCAACCTTGTACGCGCTTTTGGTGAAGTGCCTTTGATTGACTTTAAAGTTTATGATGCAGCTGAGGCAAATGTTCCAAAGTCTTCTGTGGCAAAGATATATGAATTAATAGATTCTGACCTTACGGAAGCCGAAAACAGTCTGCCCAGAACGTGGGAGCAACTTTATGTAGGTCGTCTCACTTGGGGAGCTGCTCGTTCTCTTCATGCACGCACATACATGATGCGTAATGACTGGGGGAATATGAAGGCTGCCGCTGAAGAAGTGATTAACTCCGGTTTATATAATCTGAAAACACCTTATGAAGACATATTCCGAGAAAAAGGTGAAAACTGTAGTGAATCTGTTTTTGAATTGCAATGTACGGCAACAGAATCACAACCAGGTTCTAATGACATAGGAAGCCAGTTTGCTTCCGTTCAGGGTGTACGTGGCGCAGGCGAGTGGAATCTCGGTTGGGGGCAACACACCGCTACTCAAGAATTGGCAGATGCTTTTGAAGAGGGAGATCCGAGAAAAGACGAAACTTTGCTTTATTTTATACGCAACGGCAAGGACGATCCAGAGTCCATACCTGCTAACAAGCCTTATGGTGAGAAACCTATTTCGAATGCTGATGTTATAGCTAAATACTTTAACAAGAAGGCATATACGGACCCGGCGATGCGTTTGAAATTCACAAAGGGAGGATATTGGGTAAATATTCGTCTGATACGTTATGCTGATGTGGTATTAATGGCTTCCGAAGCTGCTTGTGAATTGGGTGATTTATCTTCTGCCCGTAACTATTTGGAGATGGTGCGCGCTCGTGCTCGTGGCAATAATATCGGAATTCTACCGGAAGTGACGACCAACAACCAGAATGAACTGCGTGAGGCCATTCGTCATGAAAGACGTGTTGAGTTAGGTATGGAGTTCGACCGTTTCTACGACTTGGTTCGTTGGGGTATTGCTAAAGAGGTACTTCATGCGGCAGGCAAGACCGGTTATCAAGACAGACATGCTTTGTTGCCCATTCCGCAAGACGAAATTGACAAGTCGAATGGTGTATTGGTTCAAAATCCCAATTATTAATCTATAAATGTACTAACTACTTATGAAAAAATATATAGTATCTGTGGCTTCTTGCCTGTTTGCATTGTGTATGCAGTCTTGTTTTCAGGATATGGATCATCCTGCTTTCGACTACCCTAAGAGTACAGGTGAAGTACCTACTACCCCTTTGAAGATGTATCTTCCTTTTGATGAAGAGGACATTCGGGATAAAGGTGAATGGGGATTTTTGGTAGCAGATAACGGTAATGCCAAGTTTGCGGAAGACGGAATCGCTGGCATGGCCTATCAAGGTGCTGAGAATGCTTACATTTTGGCCAAGACTCCTTCTATATTGGAAAATAACATGCCCACTATCGGTGATTTGACTGTAGCTTTCTGGATGAGAACCACTAAGAATACTTCTGCGCAAGGTTTGTTCTCTATCCCTAACTCTATTAAATTCTGGGGCAACTTCGACATCTTCTTGGAGAATAATAATAGCGAGACTCAGGCATTTTTCAAGGTTCATATCTTCAATCAGACAGCAAAAGAGAATGATGAAAGATGGGTTGAGGCAAAAATAGATGATATTTTTGGTAGCGAATGGGTGCATCTGGCTTTTGTGTATGATGGCAATACTTCTACCATTACTGTTTATCGTAATGGTGAGGGTGTCTTTACCAAAGAATTGCCAGATTGTGGGAAATTGAAGTTTAATAATGTAGGCGCTTCTTTGGCTGTTGGTGCATTTCAGTTCAGCACTACTCCGAGTCTTACTTCGGGTGCAGGAGCACAAACCTGGGCAAAGAACTTTCCCGGTCAGCTTGATCAGTTCCGCTTATATGACAAGGTGTTGACGGCAACCGAAATTCAGAGTATTTACTCTGGAAAAGAATGAAGCTACACTTTAATCTGATGATAGGATGAAAGTATTATATTTCATAGTATGTCTTTTGTTGGTTGCGTGCAGTGGTGATAATCAACCTGAAGTGAATCAGCCTTTCGAGTTGAAGAATATCATTGTGGGTGACCAACAAAACCAACAGACATTTGAGAATGTTGCTCCCAATGTAGCCATTGTTTTGGAGTTCTCGGATGCTGTAGATGAGGCTTCAGCCCGTAACAATATTGCTTTGAAACATGAGGAGCTTCCTGTAAGCTGCGATTATGAGTTCCTGCAAGAGAAAAAAGTATCGGTGACTCCTAAGGGAGGCTTTAAAGTCTTGTCATCGTATAAATTGATTGTCAATCCGGGGGTGAAATCCACTTCCGGGACACTGCTTTCCAATGGCAAGGTTTGTATGATTAAGACTGGACTGGATGATACAGACAAGTTTGAGCGTATCCCTGATGAGGACTTGTTGACATTGGTACAGAAGCAGACCTTTAAGTACTTCTGGGACTTTGGGCATGAATATTCCGGAATGGCGCGCGAACGTACTACTTCGGGCGATGTCGTTACTACCGGTGGTACCGGCTTTGGCGTGATGG
>OBVA01000455.1_pt1 | contig 17869 bp, 13 predicted proteins | sample 1495021 | NCBI WGS metagenome assembly OBVA01 (sample SAMEA2579965, study PRJEB22360) | human gut metagenome | biome: human gut; feature: human-associated habitat; material: faeces | place: Denmark | collected 2008/2010
ACCGTTCAATCCCCGCCGGTCCGCAGAAGCTGCGTCCGATCAGGAAGTTTGCCAGCTCACCGATGCCACCTGTCGTCGTGCCATTTATTACAAAGTTCAGCAAAATCTTAATGCACTCTGTCATCACTCCTGCCAGAGGACCCATGGCAAAGGTACCGAGAAGCACCGGGATCTCGCTGATATCAATCTTATAGAAATCCGGCACAAACGGCAATGGAAACTCAAACAGCATTAGAACTGTAGCCACTGCCGACAGCATCCCGACCTGCGTCATATATCTGACTTTTGTATTACTCCTTCTTCTGACTCCTGCATTTTTCTGTGTGTTTTCCATGTTTCTTCTCTCCTTTTATAAATGATTTTACATTTCAGAAAAGAAACTCTTCCGGTCTGAGGGCCTCCCGCAGGGGACGAACTCTCCCATGAAGTCAAAAATCCCCGGAACAAAAAGTTCCGGGGAATCATGTACTGAATCAGACAACGGATGTTGCCTTTTCCTACATTTTCTTCTCTCATCCAGACTGTACTGTCGGTTCCGGAATTGCACCGGATCAGCCGCCAAAAGGCAGGTCGCGGACTTTCACCGCCGGTTGGGACTTTCACCCGACCCCGAAGAATTTTTTCCTGTCGACCTTTAGTATAAACCTGCGAGTCAGAAATTTCAATAGTTTTTTCTAGTGGATTCCCTTCATGGTGAGCTGAATCCTCTTTCTTTTAAGATCCACACTTAATACTTTGACATCCACAATATCACCTACACTCACCACCTCCAGTGGATGCTTAATAAACCTTTTTTCCGTAATCTCCGAAATATGTACCAGTCCATCCTGGTGAACTCCGATGTCCACAAACGCACCGAAATCGATGACATTGCGGACTGTCCCTTTGAGAACCATTCCTTCTTGTAAGTCTTTCATCTCCAGGACGTCTGTTCTTAAAATCGGCTTCGGCATCTCCTCCCGTGGATCTCTGGCCGGTTTTTCCAGTTCTTTTACGATATCCCTCAGGGTAATCTCGCCGATTCCAAGCTCTTCTGCCAGCTTCTTATAGTCCCGGATGGTAGCAGGGAGTTCTGAAAGATTTCCTTTCTCCAGATCTTCCGCCGTAAATCCCTGCTTTGCCAGCAGCTCCTTTGCTGCCTCATAGGACTCCGGATGAACGCTTGTCCTATCCAATGGATTATCGCCTTGGTTGATTCTCATAAATCCCGCGCACTGTTCAAAGGCTTTCGGTCCGAGTTTCGGCACTTTCAGAAGCTGTCTGCGATCCGTGAACCGTCCGTTTGCTTCCCGGTAAGCTACAATATTTTTTGCGATTGTTCCGGAGATACCGGAAATATAGGAAAGAAGCGGTGCGGATGCCGTATTCAGATCTACACCCACCTTATTTACACAGGCTTCCACCACGCCTCCAAGCGCTTCGTTTAACTTCTTCTGGTTCATGTCATGCTGGTACTGGCCGACTCCGATAGATTTCGGATCAATCTTCACCAGCTCCGCCAGCGGATCCTGCAGCCGTCTTGCGATAGATGCCGCGCTTCTTTGTCCCACATCAAATTTCGGGAATTCTTCTGTCGCCAGTTTGCTGGCAGAATAGACGGAAGCTCCCGCCTCATTGACGATAACATACTGCACATGCTCCTCCGGAATTTCTTTCAAGAGTTCTACAATGAATTGCTCTGATTCTCTGGATGCCGTTCCGTTTCCAAGCGAGATCAGACTGATGTGGTACTTCTGGATAATCTTCTTGAGCAGATCTTTAGACGCCTTAATCTTGGCAGGTGTGGTCGGGGCAGTAGGATAAATGACCGTTGTTCCAAGTACCTTTCCGGTCGGATCCACCACTGCGAGCTTGCAGCCTGTCCGAAATGCCGGATCCCATCCAAGAACAACCTGTCCAGTGATCGGCGGCTGCCTAAGAAGCTGGGGCAGATTTTTTCCGAAGAACGCCATAGGCTCAACAGGGGCCTTCTCTGTCAATTCATTGCGTATCTCCCTCTCGATGGCAGGAGCAATCAGCCGGCTGTAGCTGTCCCGGATCACATCCTTTAATACCGGTTCCGTATGCGGATTATCACCACGGATAATCTGACTGTCCAGATAACGGAGAATCTCTTCCTCCGGCGCCTCCACATGGACCGTGAGCATCTTTTCCTTCTCCCCCCTGTTGAGCGCCAGAATCCGGTGTCCGGCAATCTTTGCCACCATCTCCTCGAATTCATAATACATTTCATAGACGGATTCCTGTTTTTCATCCTTGGCGCTGGAGATAATCTTCCCCTTCTGTGCTGTCAGTTTCCGGATTTTTGTCCGGTATTTCGCCTCATCGGAAACCAGTTCCGCCAAGATATCTTTGGCGCCGTCAAGTGCTTCCTGCCCAGACGCCACTCCTTTCTCTTCTGAAACATAAGATTCTGCTGCCTGAAGTGCCGGTTCTTTTAACTTCTGGCGCATCAGAAGTGCCGCAAGGGGCTCCAGTCCCTTTTCCTTTGCGATTGTTGCCCTTGTTCTCCGCTTCGGACGATACGGCCGGTACAGATCGTCTACCGCCACCTGGGTCTGTGCGGCTAAAACCTCCGCCTTTAGCTCTTCCGTCAGTTTTCCCTGCTCCTCGATGCTACAGAGAACCTGCTCCTTTTTCTCCTCCAGATTCCGCAGATAAATAAGCCGTTCGGAAAGCTTTCTGAGCTGCTCATCATCCAGCGTTCCGGTCGCTTCTTTTCTGTATCTTGCAATAAAGGGGATCGTGTTGCCTTCGTCAATCAATCTGACCGCTGCCTCGACCTGCCATTTCATTACATTCAGCTCTTCTGTAATTTTCTGAATAATGTCCATTTCCGATTCCTCTCTCAAAAAGTACTTCCTTGTCATTATAGCGGATGCAGGTCTTTGATGCAACTTTACAAAACCAGAGTTTACTCTGTTTTTCTTGCAATCCCTCTTCCCCTATGCTATATTTTGGATGATAAGGAGGACTCCATTTATGAAAGTAAACAACAAACAGCCAATGTCAAGACAGCAGCAGAAATCCTTTGAAACGAAGAACCGGATCTTTTTGGCAGCCAAAAAGATCCTTCAAAAGCAAGGATATGACGCACTCTCCATCAAGAATATCTGCGAGGAAGCAGGTGTATCCAACGGAAGTTTTTATCATCATTTTAAGACAAAAGATGACCTGCTTTCATATTATATAGAAGAACAGCCGACAATAGATCCGGGCTGCCTGGAACTTCCAAAGGATGCAGCCGAGGCAAAAAGGGCAATCATCCTCGTCTATTTGAATTACGTCGCGTACTGTAAGGAGCTGGGCGTCGTATTTATGTCCAACTACTATACGCCGAAAAATCAGGCTCTCAATGCAGTGAGCCGTACAAAACGGCCTTATCCGATCGTGACAGTCACCGATTATCTGGCTCGTGCCATCGAAGCCGGCACTGTATCCGTCACTCTTTCTCTGGAAGAGATCTCCACAGATATCCGTATGATTGTCATCGGGAATGTTTTTGAGTGGTGTCTCCGGAACGGAGATACAGACTTTGCAGGCAATATGGAGCGTTCTCTTGGGAAATATCTGGACAGTATCCTGAACTAGGGACACTCTCAGACAGCGTTTCTGTCCGGATGCGCCTTCCATAGCCTTTTAGAAATGGCAAAAACCTTTCAGATAAGCGTTTCTGAAAGGTCTTTTCATTTTAGAAGGGAATTTGTAATTCTTACTTGGTAACTGTTTACCTTTGATGAGTTTATTATAACTCTTGACACCTCCAAAAGCAAATCGCTTATCTTAATATATTTCTTGTTTTATAGAGTTTTTCTATAATTTATACATTCCACCCAAATTCATTGTCTTTTTTTTAACTTTTATTGTCTATTTTGGCAGATCATTGTAGAATGGGTATATACGTGATTCGTAAATTATATTGTGAGGTGAAAAGATATGAGCAGACTTGAACTCCCTACCCCGAGTAAGGCACAACTGGTCGTTGAGGGATTATATAAAGATTTAGAACGACGAATCGAAGCAAGCCCTCCGGGCCTGTGCCCTGTTGATATCTCCAGAGCATTTCTGGAACTGTGCCATGCACAGACATGCGGGAAGTGTGTACCATGCCGTATCGGACTTTCTCAGTTGAAGCACCTGATTACAGACGTGCTGAATGGGGAAGCAACGATGGAGACTCTGGATTTAATGGAACGCACTGCTCGTTCGATTATGGAGACCGCCGACTGTGCGATCGGATACGAGGCGGCCAGAATGGTTTATAAAGGACTGATCGGTTATCGCGAGGACTATGAGGAGCACATCCGCAATGGGCGCTGCACCTGTACATACAACCAGCCTGTTCCTTGCGTGGCACTGTGTCCTGCCCATGTAGATATTCCGGGTTATATTGCGCTCGTGCGTGAGGAACGCTATGCGGATGCCATACGTCTGATCCGAAAAGACAATCCATTCCCGACCACATGCGGCTTTATTTGCGAGCATCCTTGTGAGGCGAGATGTCGCCGAAACATGGTGGATGATGCTGTCAATATCCGTGGTCTCAAGCGGATGGCCGACTTTGCCGGGAAGGTCCCGCCGCCGAAGTGCGCTCCTTCCACCGGCAAGACCGTTGCCGTCATCGGGGGAGGTCCTGGCGGGCTGAGTGCCGCATATTATCTCCAGCTCATGGGACATCAGGTTACAGTATACGAGATGCTGCCGGAACTTGGTGGTATGCTCCGTTATGGTATTCCAAACTACCGACTGCCAAAAGACCGGCTAGGTGAAGACATTCAGGCGATTCTGGACACTGGCGTTCAGGGAAAGCACGGCCTGCGTATCGGCACCGACGTCACTGTACAGGAACTGCGCGCTTCCTATGACGCGGTTCTGATCACCATCGGTGCCAGCACCGATAAGAAGCTTGGCATCGAAGGCGAAGACGCAGAGGGTGTTATGTCCGCAGTCCGTTTCCTTCGGGATGTAGGAAAGGGCATCAATCCGGATCTGGCAGGTCAGGAAGTTGCCATCGTGGGCGGCGGAAATGTATCTATGGACGCAGTCCGTTCTGCTGTCAGACTTGGCGCAAAGAAAGTGAGCATCCTCTACCGCCGCCGTACCGCAGATATGACCGCGCTCCCGGCTGAAATTGAGGGTGCGATTGCCGAGGGCGTCGAGATCCGCACCCTTCGCGCGCCGTCACGCATTGAGACCGATGAAAACGGACACATCCGCGGCATCTATGTGACTCCACAGATGATCAGTGAAGTAAAAGGCGGACGTGCGAGCGTAAAAGCTTCCGGACTTCCGGATGAATTTGTTCCTTGCACGACTCTGATCGTTGCCATCGGACAGAATATTGAGACAGAGCATTTTGAGAAAGCCGGACTTCCGGTAGAAAGAGGAAAGATCATGGCAGAAAAATTCGGCGGATTCAGTAATCTTCCGGGCGTGTTTGCCGGAGGAGACTGTGCGACCGGACCTGCGACCGTAATCCGGGCCATCGCCGCCGCAAAAGTTGTTGCCGCCAACATCGACGAGTATCTGGGATTCCATCACGAGATTACCTGTGACGTGGAGATTCCTGAACCGAATCTGGACGACCGCGTACCGTGCGGACGTGTAGAGCTTCCTGAAAGAGAAGCCTGTGAACGGATTCACGATTTTGACGGTGTGGAAAACTGTATGACCTGCCAGGAAGCAAAGCAGGAGGCAAACCGCTGCCTGCGCTGCGACCACTTTGGTTTTGGAATTTTTAAAGGAGGCCGCGAGAAAGTATGGTAAATCTGAAAATTGACAATAAACAAATCTGTGTACCGGAAGGTACCACGATCATGGACGCGGCGGCTCAGAACGGAATTATCATCCCGAAGCTTTGTTATCTGAAAGATATCAATGAAATTGCTGCCTGCCGTGTCTGTGTTGTAGAAATGGAAGGTAAGGACCGTCTTATCACTTCCTGTAACAATACGGTACAGGAAGGCATGGTTCTCTATACAAATAGTCCGAAAGTGCGCGCGGATCGTCGCAATACCGTGCAGCTCATCCTCTCGCAGCATGACTGTAAGTGTGCGACCTGCGTACGCAGCGGCAACTGTTCACTCCAGAAAATCGCAAACGATCTGAATATCCTTGACCTTCCGTTTAGCGAGCGTCTGGAACGCCAGCCATGGAATAAAAACTTCCCGCTCATACGGGATTCCGCAAAATGTATCAAGTGTATGCGCTGTATCCAGATCTGTGACAAGGTTCAGAACCTGCACATCTGGGATCTCGAGGGTACCGGCTCTCGCTCTACCGTCAATGTATCCGGTGGACGAAAGATCGAGGAGGCAGACTGTTCGCTTTGCGGACAATGCATCACCCACTGTCCTGTTGGTGCTCTGCGAGAGCGTGACGATACAGAAAAAGTATGGGACGCTATCGCGGACAAAGACACAATCACAGTAGCTCAGATCGCTCCTGCTGTCCGCACCGCATGGGGAGAGGCTCTTGGTCTTTCCCGGGAAGAAGCGACCGTTGGAAAAATTGCGGACGCTCTCCACAAACTCGGAGTAGACTACGTATTTGACACCAGCTTCTCCGCCGATCTCACAATTATGGAAGAAGGAAATGAATTTTTAGAGCGCTTTACGAAAGGCGAGACAAAAGTTCGTCCGATGTTTACTTCCTGTTGCCCGGGCTGGATCCGATTTATCAAATCGCAGTTTCCTCACCTGGTACCGCAGCTTTCCACCGCCAAGTCTCCTCAGCAGATGTTTGGCGCCGTGATGAAATCTTACTTTGCAGATGCTCTTCAGGTAAGCCCGAACCGCATTTTCACAATTTCTGTAATGCCTTGCGTGGCAAAAAAAGGCGAAAGCAACATGGAACTCTTCTATGAAGAGTACTCCGGACATGATACGGATGTTGTGCTTACTACAAGAGAGCTGACGCGTATGATCCGCTCCGCACATATTCCACCATTCTCCCTGGAAAACCGGGAGTTTGACCGATTGATGAAAGAGTACACGGGAGCCGGAGTCATCTTCGGTGTAACCGGCGGTGTTATGGAGGCTGCCCTTCGTTCCGCATACTACCTCGTAACAGGCAAGAACCCGGATCCGGATGCATTCCAGGATGTCCGCAATGACGGCAAGGGCGTAAAATCCGCTGAAATCCGGATCGGCGATGCGGTAGTAAAAGCGGCTGTTGTCAGCGGACTTGGCAATACGAGACGTCTGCTCCAGCAGATTGAGCGCGGGGAAGTTCACTATGATTTTGTGGAAGTCATGGCCTGTCCTGGCGGCTGTGTCGGAGGCGGTGGGCAGGTCATCCATGATGGCGAAGAGCTTGCTTACGAGCGTGGACAGAACCTCTATTTCCTCGACAAAAACGCACCTCTTCGCTTCTCCCACGAGAACCCGGACGTTCAGAAGCTCTATGCAGACTTCATGGGGCAGCCATTATCCCACAAGGCCCATATGCTTCTGCACACGGATCACCAGGCATGGGAAATGCCAAGACCTGAGAAATAATTGATTTTGATATTTGTTCCGCCTTTGGAGGTACGGCTCTTTGGCCCTGCTCCAAAGGCGGATTTCTTTAAATATTTATAAAATATTCAATCATTTTTCATAAAATCTGTGGTATACTAAGATTTACTGGTGGTATAAATATAATGATACAGCCAGAAACTGGACATACAAATGAAAAGGGGAGAAATACAATGAAATGTCCGAAATGTGGCAATGAGCTGCGGGAAAGCAAAAAATCTCCTGGCTATTTTTTATGTGATTCCTGCAAAAAGAAATTCAGCCAGGAAACTCTGAACCGGTTTCAGAATAAAAAACCGGTCAGAAAAAAAGAGACAGCTCCGTCAACTCCGGTAGAAGAAGATCCGAAGCCGGCCGCTCTGGAGCAGACCTACTCCAATATTCCACCGGAAGAGGTCAGAAATGAACGTGAAAAAGAAATGAAGGCCAACTATGAGGCCATGCTGAATATAAAGGATGAGAAATCCTCCGATGAAAAAGAGTCTGATGAACTGCTTCCTGAAGAGCCGGGTGAACCGGCTCTTGGCGGGCTTCGTATTCTGATCGGAATCGTTTCCATCCTGTGCGCCGCTTTTCTTGCTTATCAGGCCTATGACTCCGGGATCTTCACGACGTTCATACATACGCCTGGTCTGACAGGAATCGCCGGTATGATCCTTGCGGTCTGCTTTTTGATTGGCGGTGTGATTGTCTTATGTACACACCGTAAAAACAGCGTTCCTGCCTTCTTGATACCTTGTATCTTTTATCTTGGCGGAGTGTTCGGAGGATTTTTCGTGCCGGGTTCTGTGTTTACAGTACAGATTCTGCTTTTTGTATCCGCTCTGATCGGCGCGATTTTACTCTTTGCTCTTTGCTGTGCAAAGGAGGTTCACCCAGCTCTGAGGATCCTGATTTTCATCATCATTGTGGCGCTGACAGCCGGCGTATACTATGCGTCCCACTATCTTGTACCGGAGAGTTCCATAGTTTCCGGTAAATCACTTCGCCTGACGACTGATGATTTCACAGTTTCTTTTGAAAAGATCGAGACTGGAACCGATTATGAGGGCGAGGACGCCCTGATGGTTTACTACACAATCACAAATAAAAGCTCAGAGGCTCTGGTTCCTTCTGTCGCTGTCACCTTTAAAGCAATGCAGGATGACACAACGCTGGATCCTACCATTGTATCAGACGAACCGCTCTCTGAAAATGAGAGCGCAGAGGTCGGTAAAGGGGATAGTGTACGTGTTTGCACGTCCTTCATCCTGCTAGACCAGTCTGATGTGACGCTTCAGCTTTATGAAACCTTCGGTGCGGGCAGCAAGACCGCCGAGACAACTTTGAGTCTGGAATAATCCGGCTTACTATTATCACTAGTTTTAAAGGAGAAATCCGAATGTTTTCAAGAAGTAAGTGCAAAGCTTTGATTCAACAGTATAAACATGCCTGGGTATTTTTATATGTTCTGATTTATATGCCCTGGTTTTACTATCTTGAGCGGCACATAACAGCGAATTCTGACTTCCATGTGATCCATGCGGCATTGGATGACTATATTCCGTTTATCGAATATTTTATCATCCCTTACCTTTTGTGGTTTGCGTTTATTGTAGTCACCTTTCTGTGGTTCTTTTTCAATGATGTATCCGGGTTTTATAAGATGGCTGCCTTTCTCTTTACCGGAATGACCATATTCCTGATTATCTCGACCCTCTATCCAAACGGTCTGGATCTCAGGCCGGTTCAGTTTGAACGGGACAATATTTTTGTAGATATGGTAAAGATGCTGTATAAGGCGGACACTCCGACAAACGTGCTTCCAAGTATTCATGTATTTAACTCCATCGGAGTCTGTATCGCCATCTCCCATAACCGGGTTCTTTCCAGACGGAAGGTGATTCACTACGGTTCACTTGTACTTGGTATCTCCATCATCCTTGCGACCATGTTCTTAAAACAGCATTCTGTCATTGATGTGACACTGGCCGGATGTCTTGCGACACTGCTCTATCCGGTCGTATATGCCAGAGAATCGAGGAAATCCTTTCACGCAAAGGAACCCAGACAATCTATAAAGAAAGCTGTCGGAGATTAATTTACAAACATCGGCCGGACCATGTATGATTACATAGTCCGGCCGGTTTTCTTTTTATACTCTTACAGCATTTCGATAAAAGCGGCGATTCTTGTGTTGAGCTGTCCGATATCTGCCTGAGAATAGTCTGTTTCTACACTGATATATGGTTTGTGTTTTTCATCATTTACAAATCTTCTGATTCCAAGGCTCTCTACATTGTATGTATGACATGCCTGAAGAATCATTTCAACGACTCCGTCTACCTGGTACTCGTCAATGAGTCTTCCAAGAAGCTCAATACGATTCGGGTTCGGAGTCATAACAGAGCACCCGATACTCAAATATCTCTTGGCGATTGCCTCGTAGATATCCTCCGCATCCTCTTCTACCAGTCTGTCGACTGATTTCGCGCCGCCACAGTTTTCAAAGGTAACGACAACACCCCCGCCATTATCTTCAATCGCCTTGATGACCTTCTCAGTAGCACCACCGATCGGACATCCTGTCACAAGAATACGAGGCTTCTTCTCAAGCATCTTACCCTCTGCGTATTCCTTCTCTACCCTGTCGGCGATTGCATTCACCTCTCCTGGGATTTTTGACCGATCCGGCTTGAACGTACTTCCGTACAAGACACTGAACAGCTCCTGTCTAGTCATCGGAGCCGGATCCAGCCTCATCAGCTCATAAAGACGCTTCAGTGCCACTCTTCCCTCATTCTGAATTTTGACAGCATTTCTGATCTGCTCCTCTGTGATTGCCACATGAAATTTCTGCTCCAGATATTCCTTGAAGCGGATGATCTCATTCTTCCAGAGTGTCAGGCCGTCCTTTGTCTGACGGTTCGGCAGTTCCATCGTAAATACATCCTTGAACTGTCCCAGATACTCATACATCTTCTTCTTTCCGTCGCAGGTCGTCTCCCCTACGACTAGATCGGAGAAGTAGAAAAACGGGCACTTCTTCGTAGCCGCAAATCCATAGCTGGATTTGATCAGCGGACAAAGGTTCTTCGGCAGATCTTTCTCTGCCGCCGGGATCGTCTCATCGGATGTAGAGCAAAGGCTTACTGTAGCCGCTCCCATAGCCATGGCGATCTCCACCGGGAAATACGTACAGAAAGTACCGACAACCGGCACTCCCCTGTCTTTTAATTCTTTGATGGCAAGAAATGATTTCTGTCTCTGCTCGGCAAACTCTTCAAACACATCTGGCAATTCTTTAATCAGTTCCATTTTCTTCCTCCTGTCTTTTGCACATCTCTTACTATCGTAACACTTTTTGCAGACAGGATGCTAATTGATAATTTGTATGTTTCTATCGTTTTATCAGTGTTTTCTATTACAGTTTTCTCTCATATTTTTCCTGGCCGATCAGAATACCGATCTGATCTGTGAACGCCTCGAAAGCAGCAGGAATCGCATATTCCTTCTGAATCTCCTCCGGATGCACAAAGGTCATGCCTTTTGCGTGAGTGTGTTCCAGCTCGTCTACCCGCACAGCATATCCGGTCATATGCCATTCCACATGGCTGAAAATATGTTTTGCTTCACCGATTGGCTGAATCCGAACCGGAGACAGGGAAAGCCCCTCCACAAAGCGAAGTGCCTCCTCCTGGGTGAGTTTCCCTTTTGTATTCGGAAACTCGTAAAGTCCTGCCAGAAGCCCGGAAGCGGGACGCTTGTGGATGGCAATCTTCTCTCCATCCTTCAAAAGGAAAACGGTTTTTTCCTCGATCCGTCTTGCTTTTGCCTTTTTCTTCACTGGGAACGCCGTCTCCGTCCCCTGCTGGTGCGCAAGGCAAAAATCCCTTGCCGGACACTTGTTACATTTTGGTTCGCCGTTTGGTACGCAGACGATAGCGCCAAGCTCAATCAGTCCCTGGTTAAAATCACTGGCCGCATCCGCCGGAATGACAGTCTCCAAAAGCTCCTCCATCCGCTTTTTGACGGATGCTTTTAAAATGTCCTCTCCATCCGCCAGAATCCTTGTCAGTACTCTGAGGACATTTCCGTCCACCGCAGGCTTGGGGATGCCAAAGGCGATCGAACTGATGGCTCCCGCCGGGTAGCTTCCCATCCCCGTCAGGGAAAGAATCTTGTCGTAATCCGCAGGCATCTCGCCTCCATAAAGCTCCACGATCTGACGCGCCGCCTTCTGCATGTTTCGTACCCGGTTGTAGTAGCCAAGTCCTTCCCACAGCTTTAATAGCTTCTCTTCCGGTGCCCGGGCCAGATCTTCAATCTCAGGAAACGCCGCCAGAAACCGGGCGTAAAACGGCTTTACCGCCTCGACTCTTGTCTGTTGCAGCATGATCTCCGATACCCATACATGATACGCCGTCGCCTCCTTGCGCCACGGAAGATTCCGCTTTTCTTTCCTGTACCAGGAAATGAGCGGCTTCGGCAGGCATTTTACCCGTTCTTCGGGTGCCATTCCCTCTTCCATCTCTGACGGGAAGCAGACCGGGATCTCCCGGTCAATCCGAATTTCGTCTTCCGTCACAATGCAGTCCCTTGCAATCAGACGGACACCTTTTTCTTTTGCTTTCCACAGTGCTTTGGCAAATTCCGGGTGAGTATCCACATTTGGCAGAATCTTTTTCACGCCTTTCATCTGAATAACGAAAAACACATAGGCCTCCCAGCCTTCTTCCACCGCACGGATCAGCTCTTCCAGATGCTTGACTGCTCTGTCGCTTGGCGCGTCCGGAAAACGGGCTGTTTCTCCCTCCTTTAAGGTCACGCCTTTGACCTCTATAAGCACCTTCTTCTCTTCTGTCTCCACCAGGAAATCAATTCTGGAATTCCCATACTTGTACTCCGGCTTGATCCGTGTCACATCCAGAAACAGATTCCCCTCCCGGATCCATTCTTCCACTGCCTTGTTTGGCACCTGGGAGTCCATGTTGATGATCTGCCCGTCCTTTTCCACTGCGATCAGATCCCACTGCGTCTTGCGGTCCGGATTGTCGCTGCGCTGAATGTACACTCCTGCCCCGGGCAAAAGAAGCTCCCGACATCTCCCGGTATTTTTAACATGCACAACCTCCTTTTCTTCCCTGCCGCCAATCCTATTCACATAGGCGATAAACCGATTTGGTCTTTCCAGAAAGACAGCCTTTTCTATCCTCTCGTATTTCATAGGTCTGACCTCTCCTTTACGTCCACATGTTCCCGCTCTCTGGCAGCCGCTTCCATCGCCTGCCGCTCCTGTTCCAGCTCCTCGTAGAGCTCGATGGTGTTCCAGTGCACATTAGTCGGCGTAAGGATCGCTTTGTGCTCCACCTTTCTGATACCATTCCTCCGTATCTCGGTAAGCATCCGCTGAAGTTTTGCGTCAGACACCCCGGCAAATACCATAATCTCATGTTCCGGAGCTTCACCTGTAAACGTCTCTTCTGACGGCGCAATGCCCTCCACTCCGGCCAGGTAACCGATCGGCTGTAAAAAATCTCTCTCACCCACCATACGGATTTTAACTTTCAGCAAAAAGGCGATCATCTGAATACCTTTGAGCTGCTTTTTATCTTTAAAATTCATCAATAATACAGATTCTCTCATATTGTTCTCCTTCTCTTTTTCTGTCCCCTTTACAGTAACACGAAACGCCAAAAGAAACAAGAAGCAGCCGTTTCCATTCCGAGGTTCGCTTCCAGGAATGTAGAGAAAACAGCCGCTTCTTTTTTTGATACTTTTGTTTAGGAGATAATCTCCTGGAATATTGGTTTTAAAGCCGGGTAAAGTTTCTGGAATTTCCGGTAACAGTTCTCGTATTTCTCAGTCAGTTCCGGATCCGGTTCTACCGTCTCCACGACCCGTATAAGCCTCCCTGCGGCTTCTTCCACACTTTCATACTCACCGCATCCGACCGCCGCCAGGATCGCACCGCCAAGAGCCGGTCCTTCTTCGCTTTTGATCACGTCCACCTTGAGATTCATGATGTTCGCCACCATCTTTTTCCAAAGCGGGCTCTTTGCCCCGCCTCCGCATATCCTTGTGCGTGTAATGGAAATTCCAAGGCTTCTCGCAATCTCCAGGGAATCCCTAAGTCCAAATACTACGCCTTCCAGCACCGCCTGGGTCATTTCCTCCCTGGTCGTATCCATCGTCATTCCCGCAAAGACAGCCCGTGCTTTCGGGTCATTGTGTGGCGAGCGCTCCCCCATCAGGTATGGAAGATAGAACACCTGGTTTTCCCCGAGTCTAAGGATCCCTTCCTGCTCTTTTGCGAAATCAGACGTCTTCAAGATTTCTTCCATCCACCATTTATTGCAGGAAGCCGCACTCAGCATACATCCCATCAGATGGTACTGCCCGTCCGCATGGGCAAAAGAATGAAGCGCATTGTTTTGATCCACCCGGAAATGTTCACTGGAGATAAAGATGGTTCCACTTGTCCCAAGGGAGATATTGCACATCCCCTCACCCACAGTTCCGGTGCCCACGGCCGCTGCCGCATTGTCACCCGCTCCCGCGATGATCTTCACCTGCTCGGGAAATCCGAGTTCACTGGCCACCTCCGGCTTCAGCGTGCCTACCACGTCGTAACTCTCATAGAGATCAGGGAGCTGATCTCTTCTGACGCCACAGAGCTCCATCATCTCTTCCGACCAGCAGCGGTGTTTCACATCAAGAAGCAACATTCCGGATGCATCTGAATAGTCGCTGCAAAACACCCCAGACAGGCTGTAAGCCAAATAATCTTTTGGCAGCATAATTTTTCGGATTCTTGCGAACTGATCCGGCTCGTTCTCCTTCATCCATAAAATCTTCGGAGCCGTGAATCCTGTAAACGCAATATTAGCTGTATATTCGGACAACCGCTCTTTTCCGATCACCTCATTGAGATAATCCGTCTCCTTTGTTGAACGCCCGTCGTTCCAGAGGATCGCCGGACGGATCACCTCATCCTGCCCGTCCAGTGTCACAAGGCCGTGCATCTGACCACCAAAACTGATACCTGCCACTTCCTGACGGTTAATATCCTCTGTCAACTCCCGGATCCCCTCGATACTCTTCTCATACCAGTCCACCGGATTCTGTTCCGACCAGCCCGGATGTGGGAATGAAATCGGGTATTGCTTTGAAACAATCTTCCGAATTTTCCCTTCAGAGTCCATCAAAAGCAGCTTCACCGCCGAGGTGCCAAGATCCACACCAATATAGAACATCCGCAATTCCTCCTTCTGTCGCTTACGCAAATGGATTTTCTGTTTTGTAACGTACTCCTCTAGGCTGGTTGTAGCCGATCTCATCCATGTCCACACCGATGTAGCGGAATACTTCGTACAGCGTCTTACCGTAGTGTCCAAACGCAACCGCCCCGTGATGCGGGTAATTGCCTTCAATGAGGACATGGCGATAAAATCTTCCCATCTCAGGGATAGCAAAAATCCCGATAGAGCCGAATGATCTGGTTGCTACCGGAAGTACTTCACCCTGTGCAATGTAAGCCCGCAGTTTATTATCAGCCGTACTTTGGAGACGATAAAAAGTGATGTCCCCCGGTAGGATATCTCCTTCCAGAGTGCCCTGTGTCACCTCTTCCGGAAGGGTACGCGCCATAATCATCTGATATTTCATCTCACAGGAAGAGAGTTTCCCGGAAGCAGTGTTTCCGCAGTGGAATCCCATAAAGGTATCTTTGAGCGTGTAATCATATTTGCCCTTGATTTCTGTCTCATACATATCATTTGGAACGGTATTATTAATATCAAGCAGGGTGACAGCGTCCTGGCTTACGACTGTTCCGATGTACTCGCTGACTGCACCGTAGATATCCACCTCGCAGGATACCGGAATCCCCTGTGCGGTCAGACGACTGTTCACATAACACGGTACAAAACCAAACTGTGTCTGGAAGGCAGGCCAGCATTTCCCGGCAATCGCCACGTATTTTCTGTATCCCTTATGATCACGGATCCAGTCTTTGAGCGTCAGCTCATACTGCGCCAGTTTGGGCAGAATCTCCGGTTTTTTATTGCCTGCTCCCAGTTCCTCTTCCATCTCTTTTACGATTTCCCAAATCCGCTCGTCTCCTTCATGTTTGTTGAATGATTCAAAAAGATCCAGTTCAGAATTCTCCTCGATCTCCACTCCAAGATTGTAAAGCTGCTTGATCGGCGCGTTGCACGCCAGGAAATTATACGGACGTGGCCCAAAGCTGATAATCTTAAGATCCTGCAGCTCAATCACAGCCCTTGCGATAGGAACAAACTCATGGATCATGTCCGCACAGTCGGCAGCGTCTCCTACCGGATATTCCGGTATATACGCTCTGATATTGCGGAGCGAGAGATTGTAGCTTGCATTTAACATTCCACAATAAGCATCCCCTCTTCCCTGGCAGAGATGATCCCCGGTCTCCTCCGCCGCCGCTAGAAACATCTTTGGTCCGTCAAAATGCTTTGCCAGCAGCGTCTCCGAGATCTCCGGCCCAAAGTTTCCAAGGTAGACACAAAGTGCGTTGCATCCTGCCTTTTTGAGATCCTCCAGCGCCTGTACCATGTGGATTTCGCTCTCTACGATGCAGATCGGACATTCATAGATGTCTTCTGCCGGATATTTCTCCTTGTAGGCTTTCACCAGATTTCCTCTTCTCGTTACGGAAAGGCTCTCCGGAAAACAGTCTCTGCTCACCGCAACGATTCCTAATTTTACTTTTGGCATATTCATTTCCAGACTCATCTTTTTCCTCCTGATTATTTAGAGTGTGATCTTTTATACGGCACCTTAAAAGTCCGTTCCATGTTCATTGCTCTTTTTCAATGATTATATCAGTTCTTTTTTGTCTTTTTCCACCCATATTTTAGCTAATCTTTGGCATTTTTTTGTCCTCTTCGATATTCACTTGGCAGAATTCCGTATTTCTTTTTAAATTCCCTTGTAAATGCTTTCTGATTGGGAAATCCATTGTTCAAAGCAATCTCACCAATCGTATGATCAGTATTGGCAAGTTCCTGAAACCCATACTCGATCCGTACATTCTGGAGATAGGTCTTATAATTGGTCTGTGCGTATTTCCGGAACATCCGCGAGAGATATGACGGAGAGTAGCCAAATCTGTCTGCCACCATCTCCAGAGACAGCTCCTTCGTATAATTCTCCCGGATATATCCTGTGATCGTGGAAAGTCGGTTTAATTTTCGGTAATGACGGATTTCCTCCGGCAAAATCTCCCGCTTTCGGTATTTCGTAAGCAGCAGATAAACCAGCATGAAAAAATCGCTCTGCACCTTCCATTCATATTCACTCCCTCTCTCTTGGAGTTCCTGGTACATACTCCCGATCAATTCCATGATTTTTGAATCCTGCCGTTTCGGACTGTGGGTAAACAAAATCAGTCCCCCGCCTGTCTCCACATTCCGCAAAACATTCATCGGAATCTGAAGGACAATCGTCCGGTTTGCTTCAGGTGAAGAGATCGAATGAATCTCATTGGAATTCAGAAGTATAAATTCTCCCGAGCCAAGTGGATACTCCTCCTCATTTATAAAAAAGGCCAGTGTTCCCTCAAAGACCGCAAAGATCTCAATCGAACGGTGCCAATGCTTCTCCCTCACATAGTGTCCGTCTTTCCCCTCAAACTGAAACAGCTTGAATGGAAATCCTTCGTTTGGAATAATCAGTTCGTGTTCAAAGCCCATATAGCGCTCCTTCTCCTTTTTACAAAGCGAAAGCGGATCCCATGCCGACGCATCAAATCCGCTCTTTTTGTATCCTGATCAAGTTACACAAAAATCAGGAAATATGCCAGAACGACAACTCCCAGAATAATACGGTAATATCCGAATACGGTAAAATCGTGCTTCTTAATGTATCCCATAAGGAACTTGATCGCAAAAACAGATACAAGGAAAGATACCACGCATCCTACCAGCAGGATGATGATCTCCTGGCCCGTGTAATGAAAACCGAACTTGAGCAGTTTCAATCCGCTGGCCGCTACCATGGTAGGAATTGCGAGGAAAAAGGTGAACTCAGCCGCCACCGGTCTTGCCACGCCAATGAGCAAAGCTCCTACAATCGTCGCTCCGGACCTGGAAGTCCCCGGCACCATTGCAAGTACCTGAAAGCACCCTATCCCAAGAGCGGTCCAGTAAGTCAGCTCTTTTAACTTTGTCACCCTTGGACTGCGTTGCTTATTCCACTTCTCGATCACGATAAACAAGATGCCATAAATGATCAGCATCAGAGAAATGACAACATAGTTAGAGAGCTTCTCATCCACAATATCATCGATAAACAGTCCCACCGCAGATGGAATACAAGCTACCACCACTTTCATC
>OBVA01000456.1_pt1 | contig 17823 bp, 16 predicted proteins | sample 1495021 | NCBI WGS metagenome assembly OBVA01 (sample SAMEA2579965, study PRJEB22360) | human gut metagenome | biome: human gut; feature: human-associated habitat; material: faeces | place: Denmark | collected 2008/2010
TTCGTCGGATCCGTAGAAATCCCCTTCGATGCCGACACTATTAGCTATCCGAAGTTGTTGGACATCTATTGGCAGCAAACCGATCCGACAGATGCTATGGGTCAGTTTCAGGATCGCGGCGATAATTATCGACCGGTGATTTTCGTGAAGGATGATGCCCAACGCGAAGCTGCAGAGGCTTCAAAAACGGCCTTAGCTGCTAGTGGGCGCTTCAGTGATCCGATTGTGACGCAAATCGAAGCTGCCAAGCCGTTTTATCCGGCTGAGCCTGAGCACCAACAGTTTTATGCTAAGAATCCCCGCCGTTATGCATTAGAACATGCACAACGGCAGGCTTTTATCGACAAAACATGGAAGGATCAATAATGCATCGGACTTTTTACGAATATCTCATGACCCTGCGTAACCCCAATGACCATAGTGAAATTGCTGAATTTGCGAAAAACGCCTTTTTGGATCAAAGCTTTCCTAAGCAAGAAAAGGATTACCATCGACTAAGCGATTATCTGGAACTAAACGGCAATTATTTGCCAAGCATGGCCGTTTTTGACGAAACGTATCGCGCCTATGAGGCGAGTGAAAGCACAGGAGGCGATTCGTATCAATAAACGTAGATTACCGTGGTGGGCCGTTTTGATAATTGTCATCGTCGCACTTGGCGGTGGTGTCGCAGGCGGTTACGCGCTCTCTTATCAGCAAGCGCAACAAAGTGTTTTGAAAACAAGTGTCCCCAAGGAACTAGCACCCGTTATTGCTGCTTATGAGACGGTTACCAATAACTACTATAAAAGCGTCAATACGACCAAATTAACCGATGGCGCGATTAAAGGTATGCTGGCAACGTTAGATGATCCATATTCCGTTTACTTGCAGAATAACGATAAAACCAATCTTGATGACACGATTTCGGCTTCATTTGGCGGTATCGGTGCCACCGTCCAGCAAAATCATGACAGTCTTTCCATCGCTAGCATTTTACCTGATACGCCCGCCAAAAAAGCAGGCATGCAAGTCGGCGATGTGCTGCTCAAGGTCAACGGTAAAGATGTCTCCAAACAAACCGTTAGCAAGGCAGTTGCCAAAATTCGCGGTAAAATCGGTACCACTGTGTCCGTCACCGTTAAGCGCGGCAGCAAACAAGCGACCTTCTCGATGAAACGGCAGAAAATCACGGTTGACACTGTCACTGGCCAACTTGCTTCGGCCAACAAACAGGTCGGCGTCATTACTATTTCGACTTTTAGCGAACCAACCGTCAAACAATTCAAGGCCACTGTTAAGAAATTACGCAAAGAAGGGGCCAAATCCTTTGTCCTCGACTTACGGCAAAATCCGGGCGGCATGATGAGTGCGGCTTTGTCCATCAGCTCCATGTTCTCTAAAAACGGCCAAACCGTTCTGCAAGTCGAAGACCGCAACGGTGCCAAGGAAGTCTATAAGGCTGGCAAGAAACTTGATGACGGCTTTAAAGTCACTGAAAAAACGGCGGTCTTAATTGATGGTAATTCGGCCTCAGCCAGTGAAATCACCGCTGCAGCACTTCACCAAAACAGCAACATTCCGCTTGTCGGTGAAAAGAGTTTCGGCAAAGGCACTGTCCAAAATGTCGGCGAAATGGGCAGCAACAAAGAACTCAAGCTGACCATCGCTAAATGGTTAACGCCAAACGGCACTTGGATTAACCACAAAGGTCTGACACCCGATATCAAGGTCGACTACCCAGCCGCGGCGAAGATCACCTTGATCAACGCCACTCAGCTCAAACCAGGCGATAAAGGCAGCGATGTGAAGTCCTTGCAACAAATGCTCACGGCCCTTAAAGTCGGCTCCGTCACTGTCAATAGTCAATACGACGATGCCACCCAAGCCGCTGTCAAAACGTTCCAGCAAGCAAATAAGCTTGACGCAACAGGAACAGCGGATCAGGATACGTTGGCAACGCTCGCGCAGAAGTTGAGTGCACAGTTGACCAAGGATGATCCGATGATGAAGGCGGCTGTGGATGCAGTAGCCAAGTGAAAATCAAATAGGTTATGATATGCGCGTATATGCCTTTTATGAGGTGTGTACGCGTTTTTTGATACCTATTGCTAGAAACCAAACGGAGGGAAAGAGATGTCAGTTGAATTAGAAGGATTTGCGGTGTACCCGGATAAAGTTGCAAGGGCCAAGGCGTGGATGGCTTTTTTGAAGACACATCAGAAGGAAGTCAATGCCGCTTTGGGGCCAGAGCACATCTTAGTGGAGAGGATTTTCTCATTATCAGTTGGTGAGCGTTTTTATTTGTGCTGGTATACCGAGCAAACCGGTGCGAGTCCAGATGTGACTGAAAGCTTGAATCCGATTGATCAGGAGCATGTGGCGTTTTGGCGGGAGTGTATTGATGAGGATGTGACGCGGTTGAGGTTTCGCCTGGAGAATAGTTTTTATGTTTGATGATTAGGTTATGTTGATTTAAAAACTTAGACAATCATTCTTAAAATAACATTATTTTTGTTATCCATAATTATATACACAAGATTATCATAAGAAAAATCGTTTCTAGAGGTACACAATTACATTTCCTTTACTCTAATTAAGAGTGGAAACCAATATCAACCTTGACAAAACCAAATGCTGGCGGTGACGTGTAGTTAAATCGGTACCTTAAATATATAACATGGAGAAATTAAATATGAATATTGATATTTCAACCGTGCATGCGGCAAGAATCAGCTTATCACGTGTTCTAGATGTTAGCGTGAATACAATTGTGAGCAAAAAGCTTTACTTAGAAAGCAAGGCTTTAACATTGTTTCGGCAGCAGACACATCAAATAGAGAAATTGACAGTGACCGGTTTTCATTATTCAACCATAAATTATGACTATAACAACACCTTGTCTACTGTAGGAATCTTGAACCTTTTCCAAATGTTAAATGATCCATCGTCTTCTCTTAGCATGTTTTTAGACGACAACCATGTGAAGATTGATACAAAGAATAAGAACGTTTGTTACAAAGAGCGTTTGTTCAATATAGATGCACAGAGAGAAGCTAGTGATGCAAATGCATGGCATTGTTTAGCCAGTAGACTTAAAGACGATTATAGTGTAAATGGTTTTTTAGCGGATACAGAAGATACAAGAAGGTATTCAACAGTTAGATGGTGTCCAGAAATACTTTCTGTTTTAGACAGAGCATTGAAAATACAAGACTCTCTTTGCGAGAAATGGAGGAGTAATTGCAAACAGGTCATTGTTAAGTTTGAAGTTGACACAAGAAAACTTGATCGCTCATTGAAGTGGCTCCTCGAAAAGATGTGTGAAAAAGGCTTCCCAGAAAATCCCAACTTTAATGACAGTTATGGCGATCATGATATCTTGCTTCTAAAAAATCCAGAACAGATAAATTTGTCAGAGGTAGTCGAAGTCATATTAGAAGATTAAAACTATTTGAATGATTACGGCATGTGGCGCATAAGCTACTGGATCTTTGAAGAAAGGTGCCAGCTGATCTTCTATGACTGTCAACATCCGATTGATGTCAGCCCATCCAGAGGGGCCGTGGCCGGTTTGCATAATACATTGCCATAGACAAGTATTGGCGACACACAGTTAATTGTAGATGACCTTTTTTGAGAGCAAAGACGTGCGCATACTGCGGAATGCTTGGCGAGACACATGACTTAAGCGCGAAAAAGGAAGCCAATTTGCCGACTTCCTCAAAATATGCTTTTTCCAATTTAAACAAAACGAAATCTAGCTAAACCAACTGCGCAAACTTAATCAACGTCCGAACCATCTGACAGGTAAATCCATACTCATTATCGTACCAGGCAACGGTTTTAACCAACTGTGTGTCGCCTGCCGTCACGACTTCGGTTTGACTTGGATCAAAGACTGAGCCAAAAGTGGTATTTACAATATCGCTTGAAACGATTGGGGCATCTGTCCAGCCAAAGCTTTCGTTGTTGATCGTATATGGCTTGATATGCTCATTGACGGTATCGACGGTGAGGTCTTTGGTATGCAGAATGGTCACCAATTCGGTCAAGGAACCATCAGTAACAGGGACGCGTTGGGCATGACCTTGCAGTTTGCCGTTTAGTTTGGGTAGCACGAGTCCAATGGCCTTGGCAGCACCAGAAGAATGGGGGATTGTGTTAACGGCTGCAGATCGGGCGGCCCGCAAATTACCGCCGCGAACAGATCCATCAAGTAACATCTGCGTTGAAGTATACGCGTGAACGGTTGTCATGGTGCCAACTTCGACACCGAATTCTTTGTCGAGTGCATCTGCCATTGGGGCTAAACAATTCGTGGTACAAGAACCTGCTGAAACGATTGTGTCACTGTTAGTGAGTGTATTATCGTTAACTTGATAGACGATTGTCTTCACGTCTTTACCTGCAGGCGCTGAAATGAGGACCCGCTTAACCCCTGCGTTCAGATGCGCCTGGGCTTTGTCTTTTGAAGCGTAGAAGCCGGTACATTCTAGAACGTAATCAACGCCGTCATTTGCCACCCATGATAATTTTTCAGCATTGGGTTCGGCGTAAACATGATAAGATTTGCCATCAACACGAATGGCATTTTCGGTTGCGGATATCTCAGCATTCAAAGTGCCGTGGCTTGAATCATACTTCAATAAATGGGCTAGCATGGTTGGCGAGGTTAGATCATTGATCGCAACGACCTCAATGTTCGCGGTTGGACCAACTTCAAGTATCCGCCGAAAAGCCAAGCGACCGATTCGGCCAAAACCATTAATTCCTATTTTTACAGTCATAATGCTTCCTCCTTAAGTGTGTTGATTGTCCTAGAAACCGGGACAACTCACGCTTTTTCTTGTTGTGTCATCTGACTACGCATATAGTATGGAGCAGAGGCTGGTACACAACCAGACTATGGCTATCCTAGGATAAGCTGTCCTACTTTGAGGTGAGCAAAATGAATGAGAGAGTTTTGGGGCATTTTTTGAGATATAAACGGACACATGCTGATCGCGCAAAGTTTGATGTCCCGGATATTAAGCATCGCACGCCTGGGTTAACGCGGGACGAGGTTGCTACATTGGCCAACGTCAGTACAGATTGGTATACCCGCATTGAGCAAGGAAGAACTGGCGTATCTGCTTCCGCTGATGTACTGAGAGATCTTTGCAAAACTTTGAAGTTGAATCAAGCAGAAACGAATTATATTTTCAATTTGGCCGAGGAAATCCCGCCAACGACTGACCAATCGACTTCATATGACAGTGTGCAGCGGTTTGTTGACGAACAGATGCCAAATCCTGCTTTTGCGCTTGATCAGAATTTGACGGTGGTAGCAGCTAACAAAATGTATACGGCTATTTATGGCAACTTTTTAGCCGAGAGTGCGTTGCGACGTCATTTGGTTTTTCGCACGTTCAATGATCCGCATTTTCGTGCTGTCATGGTTGACTGGGAAAATTATGCCAGTGCGCTTACGGCAAAGTTTCGCCAATTATATAGTCGAACGCCGGATTCAAAGGTCTTATTTGAAGTCTATTCCGCGGTGAAGGATGACCCCGTTTTTAAGCAAACGTGGGATCAGCTAAAGGTCGAAGAGTTAGGTGAAGAACGATTGCTGCTCAGCGTCCCTAACGCCGGAGAGCTCTATTTCGTTGAGACTTTTCTTAAGTTTTTGGGGAATGGTGATTTTATCGGCGTGCAACTGCCTGGGGATGAAGGAACTCGCAAGAGGCTTGGTGAGATGGTTAGCGACTAAAAAGTGCATGACTGAGCGGCCCGACACATTTTTCGGCTATCATAGTTTAAAAACAGGCAGTTGTTACTTTTCACATAAATACAGTATGCTAGTCGTTAGGAAATAGTTCATACTGAGATTTTAATTGTCTTAGTACTAAAGGAGTTACAAAAATGGCACAAATTCAATGGTTTCCCGGTCACATGGCCAAAGCCCGGAAACAAGTTCAAGAAAAGATTAAACAAGTCGACATCGTGCTTGAAGTTGTCGATGCCCGGACACCGGAATCGTCGCGCAATCCGATGTTGGATGAGCTGGTGGCTGACAAGCCGCGCATTATGGTGCTGAATAAGCAGGATTTGGCTGATCCGGCATTGACGGCGGCGTGGGTTCAATATTATCAGGATCAAGGGTTTGCGGCGATTGCGATTGATGCCCAGCATGCCAAGCGGTTGCAGCAAATTCCGCAATTGGCGACGAAGTTGATGGCGGAAAAGATTGCCCGGAAAAAGGCGCGCGGCATTCGTAATCCGATGATTAAGGCGATGTGTATTGGCATCCCCAATGTCGGCAAGTCGACGGTGTTAAATCGTCTGGTTCGGCGTAACATCGCGGTGACCGGCAACAAACCAGGCGTGACGAAGAATCAACAGTGGTTGAAGGCCAGTGATAACTTTCAATTGCTTGATACCCCTGGGATTCTTTGGCCGAAGTTTGCCTCACAAACGATTGGGATGCGGTTAGCCTTTACAGGTGCAATTGCCGATGCAGTTTTCCAAGAAGACATGGTTGGCTTGTATGGGCTGACTTACTTTATGGCGCATTATCCAGCTGCTTTGAAAAAGGCATACCATGTCACCGATGATGATTTAAATGAAGCGCCCCATGACCTGCTGGTTAAGTTGACGAAATCACAAGGTTTCGCTGAGGCTTACGATCGGATGGCTGAGCGCTTGATTTTTGATGCACGACAAGGAAAATTGGGACGCTTTACCCTCGAGAAGCCTGGTGAGACAGATGCCGACGCTGAGTGAGTACAAAGCATTGCTGGCTGCTGACGAAGTTGCACCGGCTATTTTGGCGGCACTTAAAGAAGACAGTCGCATCGGTGCTGGCAAATTACTGGCAGCGTATCAACGGCGACAGGCCCATCAAGCAGCCGAAGAGGTGGCTTTACGTTATCGTAGCAGGTATGAGCGTCAGTTATGGGGAACCTATGAGTATGTCGCTGGGTTAGACGAAGTAGGGCGGGGACCACTTGCTGGCCCTGTCGTGACGGCTGCGGTGATTTTGCCGCACCATTTTCAGTGGCCGGTGAATGACTCGAAACAGCTGACCGCACATGAACGCAATGTGCTTTACCCGCATATTTTAACTGAAGCGATTGCAGTTGGCATTGGCGTGGCTGATAATCGGACGATTGACCGTGAAAATATTTACCATGCGACTGAATTGGCGATGGCTCAAGCCGTTGACCATTTGCGAGTCGCTCCGGAATGTTTGTTGGCGGACGCAATGCACGTGCCAGTCGACTTACCGCAAAAACGCTTAATTAAGGGCGATGCCAACAGCATCAGCATTGCTGCGGCCAGTATTGTTGCTAAAGTGATTCGTGATCGGCTTATGAAGATGTACGATAAAATTTATCCTGGTTATGATTTTAAGGACAACATGGGATACGGGACAAAGGCACATCTTGCCGGATTGGCGGCGCACGGCGTTACCCCAATTCATCGCCGCAGTTTTGGGCCTGTCCGTGATCGACTGCGCTCTTAGTGCTTCATTGAGTGTGTCGATGTCGTGTTTGCGTAGTTTATTTGCGGGAGGACGACCAACAATGACACTGCGCAATTTTTTACTAGCATGGCACATTGCCACACGCCAGAATCCGCGGATGGCAGTTGCTTTAGAACAAGCTATCCGAGGAAAAGATGATCTCGCACCGTTTCAGGAAGAGCTCAAGAAACGTTTGACTGACCAGTATAGTCAACAATTAATTGCTGCCAAACACGTGCCGTTTATGACATATGTTGATGCTGCTTATCCACCACGATTGCGGGAAATTCCGCAGCCGCCGTTGGTGCTTTTTTATCGTGGGCAGTTAGGTCTGTTGAATCAATTAACGTTAGGGATTGTTGGTTCGCGGCGTGCAACCGGCTATTCAGCAACGGCGCTGGCGCAGTTATTGCCGCAACTATCGTCAATGGTGATTGCAAGTGGACTAGCAGCAGGAGCTGATGCGATGGCGCATGAGGCAGCCCTCAGTGCCCGACTGCCAACGATTGCAGTGATTGCCAACGGCCTTGATCAGGTGTATCCTGCCAAGAACCGCGATTTGCAGGTGCAGATTGCGCATGTTGGGCTTGTTTTAAGTGAGTATCCACCAGCAACCGGCCCGCAGCGTTTTCAATTTGTCGCTCGCAATCGGATTATTGCCGGTATTGCCCATGGTGTGATGGTAACTGAGGCGGAGATGAAAAGCGGCAGTCTCATCACGGCTAACTATGCTTTGCAACATAATCGCGAAGTTTTTGCGTTGCCTAATCGAATTGATGCGCCTTTGGGAGCAGGTACAAATGCGCTGATTCAGGCAGGAGCGGCGTTGGTGACTGGTCCAGAGACATTGGTAGAAAACTTGAATTTTTACCCTTGAGGTGCACATTTTTGCTTACTTTATAGTAGAAAAAATTTCTTTTGATTTGACAAGAGCAAAATGACTAGCTTATGATAGCAACTGTTTTGAGTCAGCAGGTGGCATTGACCATTAGACTGGCACCAGTTGCGATTGCTTTGATGGTCGCGCCGGTGGTAGATGATCCATTGCCGCCTTAGGACGCATCAATTACTGACGACGAATCGTCAGCATCGCACAAATTAATCAGGGCTTGCCTACTAGGCAATGCCACCGGAAGGAGCGCGTTCATGGCCGACAAGAAGTTAGTCATTGTTGAATCGCCAGCCAAAGCTAAGACTATTGAAAAGTATCTTGGCCGAACCTATAAAGTTGTTGCAAGTTTGGGGCACATTCGCGATCTACCTAAGAGTCAGATGGGGGTCGATGTCGATAACGACTACGAGCCAAAGTACATTTCGATTCGCGGCAAAGGCGATGTGATTAAATCCCTTAAAAAAGATGCTAAAAAAGCTAGCAAAATTTATCTCGCAGCCGATCCGGATCGTGAAGGAGAAGCCATTGCATGGCATGTCAGTCACATTTTAGGTTTGGATCCAAAAGCCAAAAATCGCGTCGTTTTTAACGAAATTACGAAAGATGCCGTTAAAAATGCGTTCAAAACCCCTCGTGGCATTGATATGGATCTTGTAGATGCCCAGCAGGCACGGCGGATTTTGGATCGACTGGTAGGCTATTCCATCAGTCCTTTATTATGGAAGAAAGTTAAAAAAGGCCTGAGTGCTGGCCGCGTTCAAAGTGTTGCGCTAAAGCTGATTATTGATCGCGAAAATGAAATCAAAAACTTCACGCCAGAAGAATACTGGTCATTAGATGCTGAGTTCCAAAAGGGCCGTAGTAAAAAGTTCAGTGCTAGTTTCTATGGCCTGAAGAATAAAAAGCAGGCTTTAAAGAACAACGAAGCCGTTCAAAAGATTTTGGGCCAAGTGGACAAAACTAAGCCGTTTGCTGTGACGAATGTTGTTAAAAAGGAGCGCAAACGCTTCCCATCCCCGCCGTTCACAACCAGTACCTTGCAGCAGGAAGCTAACCGTAAGTTGGGATTCCGCACCCGAAAGACCATGATGTTGGCCCAGCAACTGTATGAAGGAATTAACTTAGGTGGTAAGTTAGGCACCGTTGGGCTGATCACGTACATGCGGACCGACTCGACTCGCGTGTCAAATGTTGCCAAAACTGAAACCAGCCATTACCTGCATGAGAAATACGGCGAAGCTTATGCTGCTGTCAAAATTCGCCAAGGTAAACTGCAGGAAGGGGCACAAGATGCCCACGAAGCCATTCGGCCAACCAGCACATTACGGACACCGGATAGTTTGACGGCAGTTTTGGACAAGGATCAGATGAAACTTTATCGGCTGATCTGGAGTCGGTTTGTTGCCAGTGAAATGACCCCGGCGATTATTGACACTGTGGCCGTGACGTTAGACCAAAACGGTGTGACTTTCCGCGCCAACGGTAGTCAGACTAAGTTTGAAGGGTTTACCAAGTTGTATGTCTCATCACGTGACAGCGATCAAAAGGACAATATTTTGCCACCGCTTGCAGTTGGTGATGATGTCAAAATGTTGAAGACCGATCCGGCTCAACACTTTACACAGCCACCAGCCCGTTACTCGGAAGCAAACCTTGTCAAAGCGCTTGAAGAAAATGGCGTTGGTCGTCCGTCAACTTATGCGCCAACTATCGAAACCATTCAGAAACGTTACTACGTGAAACTGAATGCTCGTCGGTTTGAACCGACTGAATTAGGTGAGATCGTCAACAGCTTGATCGTTGAATTCTTCCCGGACATCGTGAATATCAAGTTTACGGCGAACGTCGAATCTGAACTTGATGGGATTGAAATCGGCGAGGCTGATTGGGTTAAGGTGATTGATCAGTTCTATAAGCCATTTGAAAAAGAAGTGGCTCACGCCGAAACTGGGATCGCGAAGATTCAAATCAAAGACGAACCAGCCGGCTTCAACTGTGACATCTGCGGTGCGCCGATGGTTATCAAAATGGGTCGCTATGGTAAGTTTTACGCCTGTTCCCGATTCCCGGATTGCCGCAACACCAAGGCCATTGTCAAAGAAATCGGGGTTGTCTGCCCGAAATGTCATATCGGTCAAGTTGTTGAACGTAAGAGCAAGCGTAACCGCGTCTTTTATGGTTGCTCGCGTTATCCAGACTGCGACTTTGTCTCATGGGACAAACCAGTCGGCCGTGATTGCCCGGTCTGCGGACATTTCTTAGTTGAGAAAAAGAGCAAAGCTGGCACCCAAGTCGTCTGCCCAAATAACGATTATAAAGAAGCCTTACAAAAAGCATAATTTGAGAAAGCAGTGAGTATGTTATCTTTGTACTCACTGTTTTTTTCGGGTAAACTTGGGCAGAGCGCGAACAGGCGCGCTTAGAAACCGGAGCCTAAGTGGCCTCAAGCCTAAATGGCTGGGCTTTGGCCATTTAGGCTTGAGGTCCTTATGTGCAGGTTTCTGCGCCTGTTTGCGCGTTTCGGAACTGGAGCATCACCAGCCTTGAAGTCTAAATGGCTGAACTTTGGCCATTTAGACTTCAAGGTCCTTACACGGAGGTTTCTGCGCCTGATCGCGCCTTTAGAAAGCTTGCTCAAAGATTCAGTCTGCCCACAATAGCAAGCTGAGTCGCTACCACATCAGCAAGCCACCAAAATACACGTGCCGCAAAACTCACATTTTCTCTGAACGAACTAATTACGCCACACCACCACAAGGAGGAATCACTCATGCCAACAGTTAATGTCATTGGTGCCGGACTAGCCGGATCAGAAGCAGCCTGGCAAATCGCTCAGGCCGGTGTAGATGTCAACTTATACGAGATGCGTCCCGTTAAAATGACACCTGCTCATCACACGAGCAATTTTGCTGAGCTTGTCTGCACGAATTCACTGCGCGCCAACCAGATCACCAATGCGGTGGGTCTATTAAAGGAAGAAATGCGTCAGTTACATTCAATCATTATTCAAAGTGCTGACGCCACCGCTGTCCCTGCTGGCGGTGCCTTAGCGGTGGATCGCGAACCATTTAGCGAGCTAGTGACCCAAAAGTTGACGAGCAATCCGCATATTCATGTGGCGAATGAGGAATTGTCAGCATTTCCTGATGGGATCACAGTGGTGGCCACCGGTCCGCTAACAGCGCCCGGGTTAGCACAGGCAATTGTTGATCTGAACGGCGAGGCCGGTTTGTCATTCTTTGACGCAGCCGCACCGATTCTTGATGCGAATACGATCAACGAGGACATTGTTTATAAAAAGTCGCGCTATGATCGTGGCGAAGCCGCCTATTTGAATTGTCCGATGACGAAGGATGAATTCTTGACGTTCTATCAAGCGCTCGTTTCGGCCGAAGTAGCTGAAGGCCATGATTTTGAAAAGATGACGGTTTTTGAAGGCTGCATGCCGATTGAAGTCATGGCCAAACGCGGTATTAAAACTATGTTGTTTGGCCCGCTAAAGCCAGTTGGCCTTGAAGATCCACGGACAGGTAAGGAACCTTACGCGGTTGTCCAGTTGCGTCAAGATAACGCTGCAGCGAGTTTATATAACATGGTCGGGTTCCAAACTCATCTTAAATGGGGCGAGCAAAAACGGGTTTTCCGACTAATCCCTGGACTTGAAAACGTGCAAATCATCCGGTACGGCGTCATGCATCGCAACACTTTCATGAAATCCCCGGTGGTTTTGGAACCAACATATGCATCCAAACGCCGGCCTGATCTGTTCTTTGCAGGCCAGATGACTGGGGTGGAAGGTTATGTTGAAAGCGCCGCTAGCGGTCTGATTGCGGGTATCAATGCGGCCCGTATAGCGCTTGGAGAAACCCCGCTGATTTTTCCCGAAACTACAGCGATGGGGTCAATGGCGCATTACATTACTCACACATCCGCCCATCACTTCCAGCCGATGAATGCGAACTTTGGCATCATGCCAGCGTTAACAGTCAGAGTACGCAATAAAAAAGAACGCAATCAGCAGTTAGCCGATCGTGCATTAAAAGATTTAGCTACTTTCCAAGCACGTATGAATCGGGTTGAACAAGTTTAAGGACGCAAAAAATCTCGGGTTACCGGGATTTTTTCATTGGTATTTCGGCGGCTTGATGGTGTTGATGCACTGAAAGCGTCAACAATGGCTGCATTTTATGTTAATGTATTATCGGAGGGATTCAATGAAGCCAATTGCAGCGTTTCAAGAGTATCTTGAAGTTGAACGGCAGTATTCACCGGAAACAGTGACGGCTTATTTGAGTGATCTTCAAGAATTTCAGGCGTTTCTCAAGGCCAACGGCGAGTTTACTGACTTTCGGCATGTGGATGATTTAGACGTTCAAACTTATTTGACTGATCTTAACAAACAGGATTTGGCACGGACATCGATTGCCCGAAAAATCAGTAGTTTGCGAAGCTTTTACCGTTATTTGACACGAATTGATGTCGTCAAACGCAACCCATTTGAGCTGGTTGAATTAAAAAAGCAGCATCATCATTTACCACAATTTTTCTATGAAGCCGAGATTCAGGAACTGTTCAAGACAGTTGCTGGCAAAACCCCGCTGGATCAACGTAATCGCGCTTTGTTGGAAGTTTTGTATGGCACCGGTATTCGAGTTTCCGAGTGTGCCAAGCTGACATTGAATCAGGTCGATTTCAATACGGCATTACTGTTGATTCATGGTAAAGGCAACAAAGATAGGTATGTGCCCTTTGGACAGTACGCTCAGCAAGCACTACGAACTTATTTAAAAGATGGCCGACAAGTCTTGATGGCTAAAAGTCAGGCACAGCATCGATATGTATTCGTGAACCAGTATGGGCGTCCGATTACCTCGCGTGGCATTGAATATATTTTAGATCAGCTCATCAAGCAGACGACGCTGACAGCTAACATTCATCCCCACATGCTGCGGCATAGTTTTGCAACCCATATGCTGGATCATGGTGCTGACCTGCGAACTGTTCAAGAGCTACTGGGTCATGCAAGTTTATCAACCACACAAATCTACACGCATGTCACCATGGCACATTTAAAAAATGAGTATATGAAATATTATCCGAAGCATAATTAAGACTAAAGCATGATGCAAAAGCAGTCTGAGTTTTTTAAGCTAAGAACATTGGCGATAACAGATTAATCGCTACTTTAGCTGTTTTTATCCGACGAGATACGCAGATAACGCGCTCGCAGTCGCAGAAACCTACACATAATGACCTGCAAGCCTAAATAGCCAAAATTCAGCCATTTAGGCTTGCAGCCCACTTATGCTCCGGTTTCTAGGCGATTCTGCTCGCGCTCACTTAAAAAGGAGCATGACTATGACAACAATTGCAGCAGTGAGAAAAGATGGTGTGACCGCTTTGGCCGGTGACGGTCAGGTAACCCTTGGCGAAAAGGTCATCATGAAAGGCAACGCGCAGAAAGTTCGCCGGATCTATCATGATCAAGTCGTCATCGGATTTGCCGGCGGGGTGGCAGATGCTTTCACCCTGCAAGACTGGTTTGAAAAGAAGCTGGAGCATTATGCGGGCAACTTGCGACGTTCCGCAGTTGCGCTGGCTCAAGATTGGCGCAAGGATCCGACCTTGCAGAAACTTGAGGCCATGATGATCGTGATGGATGAGCATGACCTGTTACTCGTATCCGGATCTGGCGAAGTGATAGATCCAGATGAAGACGTAGTAGCGATCGGCTCCGGCGGCAACTTTTCGCAAGCCGCGGCAAACGCGATGCTGCGGCATGCCCCAGATATGACACCAGCTGACATTGCCAAAGAAGCAGTGAATATCGCAGGGAATATCGATATTTTCACAAACCACAATGTTATTGTCGAAAGCTTTTAGTTTGTAACCGTCGGCAATTACATTGACCTACAGGAGGCTTATGATGGCAGAAGTACAAACCCCAAAACAGATCGTTGAAAAACTCGATCAATATGTCATTGGACAAGATGATGCAAAACGGGCCGTCGCGGTTGCCTTGTATAACCGTTATCGGCGAATGCAATTATCGCCAAAAATGCAAGAAGAGATTACCCCGAAAAACTTACTGATGATCGGACCAACCGGTGTCGGGAAAACCGAAATTGCACGACGACTGGCGAAAATAGTTGAGGCGCCATTTGTGAAGGTGGAAGCGACTAAGTTTACGGAAGTTGGCTACGTTGGCCGTGACGTCGAATCCATGGTCCGAGATCTTGCCGAAACTGCCGTTGCCATGGAAGAAGAGAAGCAATTTTCAAAGGTTCGCATACGTGCCGAAAAAGAAGCCAATAAGTGTTTGGTTAAAATTTTAGTGCCGGCCATTCGTAAGGAAAAGAATACCAATCCGATGGCCGAGATGATGAGCATGTTGCAAGGGATGCAAAATGGCAAAATGCCAGCTGGCGATGATGCAGACGCAGGCGGCGAAGTGACCGATGATATTCGCAATAAGCGTTTGAGCGTGGCAGAGCAACTGGAAAAAGGATTACTTGAAGATCATGAAATCACCGTTGCTGTCAATGATGAGAAAAAAGGCGGTGGCATGGGTGACATGTACGGTCAGATGGGCATTGATCTAAGCGACACCATTGGCGCTTTAATGCCTAAGAAAAAGGTTGAGCGGACCATGACCGTCAAAGAAGCTCGCGAAATCTTCGTCAAAGAGGAATCTGACAAACTGGTCAATCATGCCGACATCTATCACGACGCCATTCAAAGTGCCGAGAATAACGGGATCATTTTCATCGACGAAATCGATAAAATTGCTGCAGGAAACAAGCATAATAGCGGCGAAGTTTCGCGTGAAGGTGTGCAGCGAGATATTTTACCGATTGTAGAAGGATCGCAGATTAACACTAAGTATGGTCCTATCAATACGGATCACATCTTGTTCATTGGCTCAGGTGCGTTTGCCGAGGCTAAGCCTAGTGATTTGATTGCTGAACTTCAAGGGCGTTTTCCAATTCGGGTTGAATTGAAGGACTTAACCGAAAAAGACTTTGTGCGGATCTTGACCGAGCCAGACAATGCTTTGATCAAGCAGTATATCGCCTTGATTGGTGCAGATGGCGTGAAGATTACCTTCACGAAGGAAGCGGTTGATCGAATTGCAGAGACTGCGACTCAGGTCAACCACGACACTGATAATATTGGAGCGCGGCGACTGGCGACCATTCTTGAAAAACTGCTTGAAGACGTACTTTATGAAGGTCCAGATATGGCGATGGGCAGTGTGACCGTCACCCAGCAATATGTGGATGACAAGATTGGCCATATTGCGGCTGATTCAAACATGACGCGGTATATTTTGTAGTTAACAATAATGTTGTAGGTAAAGGATGAGGATGTATGGTAACGATTGCAAATGACTTTTTGACAGTTAAAATCAGTCGGCATGGTGCTGAACTGACCAGTATCAAAGATAACCTGACAGGCAGGGAGCGTCTGTGGCAAGCAGATCCTGCGGTGTGGGGTCGCCACGCCCCGGTCTTGTTCCCGATTGTTGGGGCGCTGGCTGACAATCAATATCATTACGCAGGCAAGACTTACCACATGGGCCAGCACGGTTTTGCCCGTGATCGTGATTTCACGGTGCTCTCTGCGACACCGTTTAAAGCGAGCTTCGTTCTGAAGGATGATGACAAAACGCGGGCGATGTACCCGTTCGCTTTTCGTTTAATCATCACGTTTGCACTAGAAAATAACAATCTACATGTCACGTATCACGTTGACAATCCGGACAAAAGTGAGCCACTGTTCTTTAGCATCGGCGGCCATCCGGGCTTCAAGGTCCCAATGACGCCGGATACTCAATTCTCCGATTATTATTTGAACTTCAAACCGCGTAAGTCGCTTGTTCAGATTCCATTGGTTGCTGGTGAAGGCATTGATTACACGCACCGGACCTTGGCTGCAACTGATGCCAATTTGGCCTTAACGCACGAAACATTTGATCATGATGCTTTAATTTTCGCGTTGCTTGGTAAGACAACCTTCAACTTGGTTTCTGACAAGACGAAACATGGTGTCAGCGTTACCATGACCGATACCCCATATCTGGGCGTTTGGAGTCCGTATCCAACCACTGGCGACTTTGTCTGCATCGAACCTTGGTGGGGCATCGCCGACACGATTGGCAGCACTGGCGACCTGACGCGCAAACTTGGGATCAATCGACTTGAACCTGGCACGGCATTTGAGAAGGGTTACATGATCAGCATTTTCTAAGGTGTCATCAGTTTGTCGATTAGGTACATGAAAAAAAGACATCCAGTTTCGGATGTCTTTTTGGTTGCCATCAAAAGGTGACTAAGAGCGGCCCCGGTGTTGACGAAGATATTGGCCTAAGCCAAAGGGCACCATATTTTCATCTCCGGCCTTGATGCGTTTGAAGTTTGCCCGATGTTTGATCAAAAAGACAACCAGCAACCCGCAGGCAACAGTTGTCAGCAACCAATCATGGTAAACAAGCGACCAAGCTGTGATCAACACCATACCCAGTGTGCTGGCAACGCTGACCATGGACGTTAGCAAGATCAAACTAAACCAGATGGCAAATGCAATGACAAAAAATGGCGGATTATATGCAAGTAAAATGCCAGCGCTAGTTGCCACCGCCTTACCGCCTTTAAAGCGAATGTAGATCGAAAATGTATGACCGAATACGGCCGCTAAACCCACGATCAGCACCAGCCAATGATGCTCGATGCCAAAGAGAATGGGTAAGCTGGCAGCCAACGTGCCTTTTAAGATATCCAGCACCAAGACAATTGAGCCGCCGACTGGCCCTAACATGCGATAAGCATTTGTGGTGCCAATATTGTGACTCCCGCCTTTGCGGATATCCGTGTGATAAAAGAGTTTACCAATGACCACACCAAACGGGATGGCGCCTATGAAATACGCGAGTATAAAACAAAGCACAAGTATCAAATGTGCCCCTCCTCTCAAACTAGAAACTATTTTAGCATTTTTGACTTTTGAGTGATACGTCAGTAGAATAAAACGAACGTACATTCGAATAAAACCTGTGAAGCGGGTTGTGGCGCGATTTGGTGCCAGCGGGCGATGAATTTCACGTCAAGAAGTCATAGTTATGTGCCATGCTTAGGGAAGTGCGGTTTTCTGCTGAGCTTTGGGACATTGACACGGCTAATAAAATTTAAATGAACAATGATGGTATTAGCCAGCTGGGTCGATTTTGAGGAGAAAACTGGAGTCCTGAGAGCAATACGGTGAGGTCTGCTGTTGATGGTGTTGATGCCTAAACGCGATCACCAGCCCAGAAACCTGCACATAAGGACCTTGGGCACAATGGTCAAAGCCCAACCATCGCACCCAAGGCCGCTTATGCTCCGGTTTCTAATCGGGCTGCTCTATTGAAACGCGCCGCCGGGCCGCGCCGCCCACCCGGCTTCCAAGC
>OBVA01000459.1_pt1 | contig 17722 bp, 19 predicted proteins | sample 1495021 | NCBI WGS metagenome assembly OBVA01 (sample SAMEA2579965, study PRJEB22360) | human gut metagenome | biome: human gut; feature: human-associated habitat; material: faeces | place: Denmark | collected 2008/2010
CCCCAGCCGCATTCGGCGCAAAGAGGGTTGCATTTTGAAGGTCTTCTTTGGAAAGCATTTGAATATCGATGACGACATTATCTTTCCCAAGTGCTTCTTCAACTGATTGTTTGAAAGATTGCACCCGTTGAACTCTTGATGGAGTGGTTTGGTCTACAGGCATATCGATGTGAATTGGGAATTTCACACCTTCTGCTTCCAAAGCAGTTTTCGCTTTTGCAAACTCTTCCTTTGCTTTCTTCGCATCGAAGAGACCGTTTTGACCATCATCTAGTTTAGTAGATTTCCACTCATCTCCGTAGGTATCCAATTGTGTTTTCACCATTTCACCGAAGGTCTTTCCATCAGCTTGGACAAATGTTGGTGGAATGTAGAGGTTACGGATGATCTTGCTTGCTCCGTCTTTTCCGTTCAATTGAGCAGCATAAGCTTCCCGGTTAAAGGCAAAACTGATCGCTTGACGGAAGTCCTTGTTCAAGAGAGCTTTCTTCGTAGATTGTTTTTCCTCATCGGTCTTCTTAGCAGTGTGTTTGTATGATTGACGGTCGATGTTGGTACCAATGACATAAGAAGCAGCATCTTGAGGAGTGTAAGTGATTTCATCCTTGAATTCCTTGGCTTGCTCTGAGTAACCAGATCCTGTTGGGAAGAGTTTTGCTAAGCTAAGACCATTGTCCGCAAATGATTTGGCCAATTTGCTTTGGTCTTGTCCATCGTAGAATTCCAATTTGACATCTGAGATGTAGACCTTGTCTTTGTCCCAGTAGTTTTGGTTCTTGGTCATTTCGATCGAAGATTTTGAAGTAAAGCTCTTCAAGATGTAAGGACCATTGTAAAGAAGGGAGCTAGTATCACTTGCTTGGGCGAATTTATCCCCTTTTGATTTCACGAATTTTTCGTTGACAGGGAAAGTGATCCCAAGTGTCAATTTAGAGTTCCAGAATGATTCTGGTTGGTTCAAAGTGATTTGAAGGGTATGGTCATCAACTGCTTTTACTCCTACAGCTGAGAAATCTTTATTTTTACCGCTGACGTAGTCATTCAAGCCTTTGATAGAATCTTGGATGATGTAGAGCATTTCTGATTTATTATCAGCTGCATATTTGATCCCTGTGACGAAATCTTTAGCTGTGACATCCGCATACTCTTCGCCTTCTGAATCATACCATTTAGCATCATCGCGAAGTTTATAAGTATAAGTCAAGCCATCTTGCGAAACTGTCCAGTCTTTTGCAAGAGATGGAATCAAGTTACCGTATTTGTCATTTTCAAACAAACCATCAATCAAGTTTCCAGTGATATCGTGGGTTGCTGCTTTACTTGAAGTCAAGTAGTTCAAGTTTTCAGGCTCCGTCTCATAAACATATGAGAATTTTTGACCGTTGCTTGAGCTAGATGATTTCGAACCACCAGAACAAGCTGCTAGGATCCCTGCTGAAAGGAGAGCAACTCCCGCAAGTGCAATGACATTTCTTTTTTTCATGTAAAACTCCTTAAGAAATTTTAAGTTTATTTTTAGATTATACCACAAAGATTTTCAGAAGAAAAGAAATTGTCAGAAAATTATTTTTTTTTCGAAAAAACTACTCCGTGGAGTAGTTCTGAATAAAATCAAATACTTTTAAAATCAAGTGACATAGCGATTTATAATAATTGAAATAATTGATTTTAGATCAAAACAAACGAATATTGAAACTTTCCGCTGTGAGATAGGTGCCTGAAACACATTTGTTTCAGGCACTCGGGAGTTTTGAAACTTTAGGTTCAAAACTAAGTCATGGAACTTCGTAGAAGTTCGCTGACGTCCGTACTCACCTAAGGAAAGTTTCTAAAACAATTCTCTCTTCAGTCTAAACCACTAGATAATATAGTTATTCTTTTTACTCTACTAAGTCACTCTTGAGGTAGGCATCGACCATGCGCTCTGTTGCGACGACAGAATCCAAGTGGGTCCGCTCATATGAGTGGCTAGATTCGATCCCTGCCCCGAGAAGAGCGTGTTTCACTTCTGCTCCTGCACTCATGGCTGCAGAGGCATCTGAGCCATAGAAAGGATAGATATCCAACTTATAAGGGATTTCTTGGGCTTTTGCCAAGGCTACCAAATGCTGACGGAATTCGTAGTGATAAGGTCCAGAAGCGTCTTTGACACAGATGGATACCGTGTATTCATCCGTCGCTTGGTCATCTCCCATAGCCCCCATGTCCACTGCCAAGTACTCTACTACTTCAGCCGGAATACTAGAATTGGCCCCATGCCCCACTTCTTCAAAGACTGAAAAGGCAAAGGTAGTCGTTACTGGCAATTGAATCTGTTCTTCCTTGTAGACGCGTAGTAGATTCAAGAGAATCGCCGCACTCACCTTGTCATCCAAGTGACGAGATTTGATAAAGCCGGTATCTGTCACAATGGTCCGGGGATCAAAGCTGACAAAATCACCCACTTCAATACCAAGGGCACGGGTTTCTTTTTCATTGGTAACTTTTTCATCCAGACGGACTTCCATATTGTCCTGGGTCCGCTCGACAGTTCCCGCATCCTTGTAAACATGGCAAGAAGTCTGATGGACCAAAATAGTCCCCGAATGGGTCTTTCCTGTATTGGCTACATGGACTGTACAATTTTCCCCTTCAATCATATTCCAAGGGAAACCACCGATACGGTCTAGCTTGAGGCGACCATCTGCTTTCACAGCGCGGACAATAGCCCCCAAGGTATCCACATGGGCTGTAACGTAGCGTTGCTTATCTGTGATCACTCCAGGCACGGTCACATTTACCCCACCCTTAGCTGTACGAGTTACTTCGTACCCAAAGCCTTCAATGGTGTTGACCAAGTAGTCTGCGATCTCACGTGTAAAACCGGTCGGTGAAGGAATGGCTGTCAATTCCTGCAAATAAGTCACTGTCTGATTCATAATGCCTCCAAATGTGTTTTTCTTTATTCTAGCATGAAATAGGTGGAATAGCTAGAGGAGAGGTTATAAGGGTGACTATTCAACAGTAATCCTCTATGGTCACTGGAAAACTATCTTCCCCTCTTTTCATTCTTTCTTCCATTTCTTTCCACCCCATTACTAATTTATATAGTTCTTCAGTTGAAATAAAGCAAGGGTCTCCTAATATTTCTTCCTCAAATTGGAAGTAAACTTCTGTTATTTCTTTTCCAACTTCGATCCCCAACAAATTACCATCAAAAGCGTACTCTTCCATATTTCCAGAAATGACATTCTCCAAAGCTTCTAGAACATCTGGATAAAAATCAGTAACTTCCGTCATCATAAAGGTTGTTAAAATTTTATAATTTTCTCTGTTATATAGGACGATGAGTGCTATTTTGTCGTCGACACTCTTGAATAATTTATATTCTCTTTTTATCATTTGTTCTAGCCTATTTCTAATCCTCAAGAATTAAAAAATTATACTTGTTTTTGTATCTCTGATTGAAGCGGACAATTACATTCATAGGGTCTTTTTTGGTTAATCCATTATCAAAAGTTATACTTTTCGTTAACTCTTCCCGAAATTTTTGTATCCCAGATGCTATTTCAGCTACTAATTTTGAAGTATCAATTTTAAAAGTGGCGATACCCTTATCTTCCATAAAGAGTATTGAATCGAAAAATAATATTGAAATATACAAATCCGTAGCTGAACTCTTTGTCAATTTAATTAAAGTGTTCTCTAATAATAATTGAATGTTTTTGACATCACTTTGATTATAAAAATATTCAAACAGTAACTGATTAATATCTGTATGAAAAACGTCTTGAACAAAAGTTGGAGGTCCAATTCGAAACTTTTGTCTTCCGCGAAGTATATCTTCAACGTTTCCTTCTTTTATAGCTTCTATAATTTTTATTTTTTCCTTCAATTTAGTTTATTCTTCTTCCTTCTTCTCTCCATATTTAGGATAAATTATATTAAATAAGCGAATTTGTTCCTCTTGAAAAAACCTATCATAAAGTTCAATGTCCCCACTAGCTTTATTCCAAGCATCCTGTGAGGCTATTATTCTATCCCTTCTGAGATACTTCTGGAAAAGTTTGTCCTCTTGACTTCCCAAAAATACCTCAAAAATGGTCCTCACTGCTTTTTAATTCGTCTTTTTGTTCCCCTTGTAATTCAGGCTGAATATTTCGTTTCATGAAGGGATAATTGATATTGTGAGTGCTCTGTTGGATTTTCACTAAAGAATTCTTATAGGCGAGAATTAAAGCAAGAGCTTACTAATACTTAATTTGTAAACTCTTATTTGTTTCAATTCCAACATAGATATAAAGAGTTATTTTAATCTTTGCTAGCTAGAATTTCAGCCCCTTCGGGTAATATTTTTCCCAGTTCAGACTTTGTGAATAAACCTTGTGCTTTAGGATTTCCTCTTAAAGCTTCTGGAAATTGCCTCAAGAAATTTCTATTAGCTTCTTCTTGTGTCACGTTCGGTGGCCAACAGTCGTTTTTTAGCTTGAAATGAATTTCTTTAAGTGTTTTTTCCCCAGACTTTAATAATTGAAATAGTTCTAATGGGAATTCATAGACTACCCTCTGTTCAGCTATTCCTCCTTCATCTGTAACAAAAAAATATTTCTCATGATGCCGCCAAACATGTTGTCCATAACCTTTTATTTCTTCAAACTTACTAACGTCTTCCCAAGCTAATTTACTATGTTCCATGTATGTTCTCCTCTCTTGGTACTAATATCTTTCATGACACCTTCGGGCATATCTCCCGGATATGTTCTTCCACCTGGACGCCACCAGTTATTGGCTCCAGCTTCATTCCCACTTGGTATTGAAATTCCTTTTTCTGCTACTACTTCTGGAGTGACATCCAAACGATAAAGTGGACCATCTCCTAAGTACCCTTCATCAAATCCTAACAAAGTTTCGTAAATACGATTATCGCCTCTAGCAATGTCTTGAATGATATCTGCATGGTCTTTACTTAACCAAAAACTTGTTCCATCATTACCCCCAACAATACCATCATTCCAACTATCGCTAGGCTGAAATTTTTGAAATTTAGCAGCTCCATTATCAAATAAATGCTTATGTGCCTCTATGTAGTCTGGGTGTAAGTATCCTTCTGGTTCAGGACGGGGAGTAATTTCCGTATCAATTGCTTCGATATTTTTAAAAACAGATTGTTGATCCAGGCCATCAATCATTTTTATTTTGGGCGCTTTTTCAGAAATTTCCAATACTCTAACACGGTCTGAAGGACTGATACCTGCCTCCGCATATTTGTGCCATTGAAGATATCTCTGACGATCCACCGGTTCCATATCGATTAAGGTCTTCTGGAATTTCTCCTTCGCCAGATATTGGTCAAAGTTACTGGATTTCCTAGCAAGCTTGCTTTCTTCTATATTTCGTAAAATACGTTCACGATCATAGGCTTTTGCTGGTTCTGATATAGTTTTAACATTGGCTTCTACTTTATGGTTTACTTCAGGAATTACTGGTTTCCTATTGAAGAATGGAACCTTCCCTTTTGCTTTACTAAATACATCCGAGAACGTTGTATAGGGTTTATTGTAGTACTGATTGTATCCTACATAAGAGGTATACAGGGAGCTTGCCAGTTGCAAGCTCTCAGTAAAAGCCCTCACCTTCTTGATATCTTTTGCCCGATTGATTTCTTCCTGTGTAGCTGGTTTGCCTGTAAAAGGATCAATTCCTTCTTCAATTATATAATAATCATATTTAGTTTGAAAAGCAGGATCTCGCCAACTGAGCATTTTTTGACTATCTAAAAGGAAATAGCGATCTAGTAGGTAATCATAATTGGCGCGTTCTGTTTCAGATTTAAATAGTTGTGCATAGGGATTCACATGAGCCATGGAGATCAATGTTTTAAGTTCTGGGTAGGCCTCTTCTAACGCTTCTTGATCCATTGCATCGATACGTTTCTTAAATTTCGGGTCCACCTTGGCTAATTCTGAAGGTAATAACCCTAAATGATCATCCTTTACTTCATTATACCGTTTCCAAATTAGTTTCACATCCTCAAAATCCATAGTAGCAGTCACATTATCGCCTTGTCCCATTGTAAGAAACCTTTTATATGATTGAATTACAGAACCATACTCTTCCTCCAGTTCTGCACGTGACATTTTTGAGAGTTTTTCTTCTAATGTTTCAACTTTCGAATTCTTCACTTTGTTCAGAATGGCTTGACGTTTTTGCCATCCTAAAGAGATTGTTTGCTTCCACGATAGATCAGATCCACTACTTGGAGGCAAGTAGGTTCCACTAGTAGCATCCCATGATTGTGCAGCTTGGGCAAAACCATTTTGAACGGCCAATAAATACCGCTCTGAATTTAAAAAGATAGTTGGAGAGACTGCATTATAAGTAAGCAGGCTAATCAATATTTTCTGTAACTTTTGTTTTACTCCCTCAAATACGGCTATGGATACCGAAAGATTTAGTAAAGCTGAAATCTTATTATCCGATTTTGTTTCCATTAACTGTCTTAGATTGGAAATCTTTTGATCTGCTTCCCTAATTTCTTCTTCTAAATCAACTTGACGCCAACTTTTACTATCTACGTCAGAGGTATATTGACTGACAAATTTTTGACACTCCTCCGCCAGTGATTCTTGATATAAGACAATTCCTTGAATTAATGGAATTACAGTACTTGTAATATGCGCCTTTGCTGAGTCGTAAGCATGCCCTTTTAACTCTTCTTCAGCCACAAAATTTTCAAGAACTTTAATCAATTCAATATTCTGTTGCACGCACTGGGCGGATATACTAGATAAACTAGTTGCCTGACTTCTGGCGGATTCTAGATACATATCTATACTCATGTGATTTCCTCCGTCACTAATCGTCTTTTTTCTTGGTGAATTGAATCTAACTTCATTTCAATAGATTTATGTTCTTTCCGAAGTTTTTCTAATTCTTCATCCAGACTGTATTCCATTATTCTCACTTGATGTTGGAATTCTAACTGGTCATTCATCATTTGACTTTGATATCTACTACCTTCGAAAAGAAAATCTAGATCATTTAACCATTGTGAATCATTCAACAACTGATCCATAACTTCCATTTTCTTCGAATCTAATTTTTCTATCCGCTGATATAAGTCCCACTCCTTATCTGAAAGTTGTCGTTCTTTCTCATGGAGCTTATTCCATGTATCTTCTGCACTCATATCTAATCCTCTAACACATCTAAGTATTTTGATTTCGCTTCATTGGAGAATGACGGCTTAGACTGAATAGTATTCAAAATATTTAAATTTTTACGAATCATGGCATCCTTATCTTCAAATTGGTCGGCCAAGCTATGGATATTTTGAATCATATTCACAATATGATTCGATAGCTGAGTCTGAAGATTCTCAAATTGACTAATACCATTTTTTGCACTATTATTACCAGCAACTGTCGTTTGTTCATCTCTTTGAACTGTAATAGCTGAATAATTATTGGCAGATCCTATTGCAGTAGCATGCTTAGCAGCCACCGAAAGATCACTTTTTACTGTGTATTTATCTCCCATTCATTTCTCCTTTAAATTTTTTCATATTATAACATCTTTCACAGCTATAAAAAAGCCTAGTTAGTGGTATTCCCAGCACATTCGCCCACACAAAAAAACTCAAGCCAACTGACTTGAGTTCCTTATTATTGATCATTGTGGCATTCATACCAAAACTAGGCTGTTAAATTGTATAGCAAGAGGAGAGGTTACAGGGTGAGGTTTTTCAACTCTTCCCGTACTTGCATCAAGAGAAGGCCTAGCTTGTTCTTCCCAGAGCCATATCCCCCATCAGCCCAGTAGGCATCATTTTGCGTATGTTCGATGAGGATGGCATCTCCTGTCGCCAGCAATCCCTTTGCGATTTCTGGATTTTGGCTAAACTTCATTCGAAGTGCCTGGAGTATTACCTCATCTTTGACCTCTTCCCAATCTGATCTCAAGGGATTCTGACGATTGCGCCCTTCTAAAGCAGCATCCATTGGAGATGCTATCTGACGAATTTTCTCTTGAATTTGGGGCACATCTGATAACAAAATGCTGGCTTTATCTTCCGCTTGTTTATCCTCGACAAGTTTAGCTTCAGCCAATTCAATCTCTTTGCGACTTTGTTTAACAGTCGAGTGTTAACCAGCAGTATATCCATCATGAGAATAAAGCTAGTTGCAGCCACTGCTCCAACACTAATTAAGGCTTTAGTTTTGACTTTATTTAACATCTTAGACCTTCTTTCTAAAAAACTAGGTCAAGCATACCAGATAAAGCTTGGAGCTTTTATCACAAGAAAAAGACTCCGAAGAGTCTTCGCATTACTTATGCAATTCTTTATTACTCAATGTATGAAAAATCCCCCACAGAAGAATATTTACAATGATAAACAGCACTATTTCCACTAAATTAAAGTCTATCAAATTCCGTGACCGCATTGCCACCATAGCTTGGGAGTAGGGATAAATTAAAGATAATTTATCTGATACAAAAATCATCATAAATCCTATGAAAGTACCAATAGCACCAATTCCCACAGATTTACTGAAAACACGAGTTTTAGCTGTTACAAAAAACTGCACTGCCATCATACTAATTGTTCCAAAAATCCCCAATAAATCCCACTTGAGGTAGGTGAACAAATTAGAAATTTCTAAATGAGCTAGGTGAGCACTTACATAAAAAATACCAAACAAGAACAACTGTAAAACAGCAATAAACAAGATAATTACTATTTCTTTTGCAAACAATAATTTCCCAAGACTGACATTATTAGCTCTGAGAAATTCAATATTTTTTCTATCAAACTCTTTTCCTAACATCATGGCTACATAAAGGCTGACCAAAATCGGAAAGAAAAGCTGGCTATAATAGAAGGTCAATTGTCCCCATAAAACAGGCACCTTTTCACTTTCTGCAACCATAGAATAAGCTGAACCAAAGTAAATCCCAAGACCAATCAGGCTACAAAAAGCTAAGAACCAAATACCAATCATCAACATGGAAAATTTTTTTGTTTTCCGCCATTCTACTGATAGATAAGACATCATAGCTTGCCTCCTTTCTTTTCAACCAGATAGAGAGATAAGAAGAGATAGATTAGGGCTATTGGCAAATATGTAAAGAGTTTAAATCCTAGGTTTGTCACCAAAACATAACTCACTTGACTGGCGACTTGCTGGTAATCCACCAGAGACAGATATCCTATACCACCAAAAGGGAAAATCAGCTGTAGAAAAGCTGGTGCATGACCAAATCCAACTCCAAGAAATCCTCCGAAAATCCCTAATGCCAGTATCAGTGCCTGCTTTTTCAGTAAAAACTGCAAAGTCAAAAACAGACAGGTCAACACAAAAGAGGCTAGCAAGAAAATGACGATTTGCCAGAGGATTAGGCTAACAGGCATTTCTAGACCAGATAAGATTGCAATCAACTGGACTACTACTCCCTCCAAAAAAGCGAGAAAGGTCAAAACGAACATAGTCAGGCCAAGCTTACTCAGAAAGATATGCCGTACATTTTCACCATTTGCCAAAAGCAGTTTGAAAGTGTTGCCCTCCTTCTCGTTCTTGACAATTCGCGATACAAAGAGAGCAACCACAATAGGAAGAATCAAGCCATTTACTTCTTTTATCATATAGAAAATTAGGCTAATCTGGTGCATGTGTGGATTACTTAGGTAGCGTGTAGCGGCTGCAATTGCCCAAGCAAATCCGACTCCCATAACTAGTATGCTAATGAGGAAGGATTTGGTTCGTTTTGCCTTGAGCAATTCAATAGACAAATTATTCAACATAAGACTCACTCCTTGGTTAAGTTAAGGAAGATAGATTCCAAGGTTTCTTGTTCTTGCTTCACTTCATAAATTGGAACTTTCTCGACTATTAAATCTCGTAACAAACTAGAAATCTGCTGATCGGCAAGGTTAGTCAGCTTGAGTTTATCCTCTTGTATCTCTAACATCTTGCACGGATAACCAAATAACACTTGGCTAATGACTTCACGTCGATCTCTAAAATCCCCACGCACTTCCAGCCATTTATTGGACTGAATTTTACGAATTTCTCCCTCGTAAACCAGTTGACCATGATTGATAATCCCCACACGGTCAGCGATATGCTCAACTTCAGAAAGGATATGGGTAGAGATGAAGACAGTAATGCCCTGTTCTTTTGCCAACTTGATAATCAGTTCCCGAATTTCATGAATCCCTGCTGGGTCTAGCCCGTTTGTTGGTTCATCCAGTATCAACAAACGTGGTTTCTTGACTAAGGCAAAGGCTAAAGCCAAACGCTGTTTCATACCCAAGGAATAATCTTTAACCAATTTTTTCTTGTTTTTAGGTTGATCTAACCCCACAATTTTCAAGGTTTCCTGAATATTTTTCTTATCAAATCCAAGGATTTTTTGGAAGACCAAGAGATTTTCATAGCCTGTCAAATTAGGATAATAAGACGGTTCTTCAATCATAGAGCCAATCTGATTAAGATACTGCTTGTCCGTACCTATGGGTTGACCGAACACTTCAATCTCCCCAGCTGTACGAGAAATCAAAGACAAAATCATCTTCATGGTGGTTGTTTTCCCAGCTCCATTTGGACCTAGAAAACCATAAATCTCACCTTGTTGGACTGATAAGGAACTAAGGTTAACTACTTGAGTGTCCTTGAATTCCTTTTGTAAGTTTTTTATCTGTAAAACATTACTAATCATTATGAACTTTCTCCTTTAAACCAAATAATTTTCTATCATTTTGATTTCTATAAATCAAATTATCATGAGTATCTTTGATAACATCTCCACTACTCTTATCAACAAAAATGATAGAATCAACATAATTCACAATATCTAATTGGTGACTCACTATTACCATTGTTTTGTCTGAATAAAATTGATTACTTAAAACAATGGTTTGGATTACTCCACCACCAGCACCAAGAACGTTATCAAGTTCTTCAAGAGTCAATTCTTGAAGAGAATTCATTGCTTCAATCTCAACGAGATTCATTTGTTGTTTAGCCATTTGGAAATACCTCACTGATTAATATTTATTTGAGAAGTATCTCTATCTAGGTTATGTCTTTATTATAGACATGCTAAATTAATTTTAAACTAAGCTAACCTTAATTTTACATTAAGATTAAAGTGTTTTACCTTTTTTCACTCTTTTAAATGGTATAATATAGATAAGTGAGGTAAGATTATGAATTTCGAACAACAACTCCTGAATAAGCACATCCTTATCATTGATGACGATAAAATTTTAAACTCTTCCATAAGAGATATTCTCACTGCCTACGGATTTTCCAATCTAACATCAGCCTATGATATAGAATCTAGTTTGGACATGATTGAAACAGAGCAGTTCGACCTTTTCCTTTTGGACATTATGCTCCCCGATGGTGATGGCTACACATTAGCAAAACATATCCGAAAAAAAGGCGATACACCTATCCTCTTTCTGACTGCCAAAAATAATCCTGAAGATGAGGTAGCTGGTTTCAATGCTGGTGGTGATGATTATGTCATGAAACCCTTCATTCCAAAAAATCTTATCTATCGGATTATGGCTCTGCTCCGGAGAAGCTATAAATCAGAACAGGAAGCAATACAGATTGGACAGACTTTGGTGAATTTTCGGAATGCAACAGTACAAAAAAATGGAGCAGAAATTTCTATTACGCCAATTGAAATTCAGATTTTGAAAAAACTTTACGATAATAAAAATTACATCGTTTCAACCGAATCTCTCTGTGATACGATTTGGGGAGTGGATAGCTTTGGTTATGAAAACACTTTGACTGTACATATTCGGAAAATTCGAGAAAAAATAGAAGAAAATCCTTCAAAACCTCAATATTTAAAGACAGCTAAAGGGCTGGGATATAAATTGTTATCATGATTATGAACCAAACCAAAATTTTAAGGTATTCACTAAAGAAATTTATCTTTTTTTCCATCATTATCTTCATTACCAATATTCTTCTAATTGCCAGTTTTGTTTTCTACATTAAGGAAAAGCAAACTGCTACTGAGACTGTGAAAATAATTTCTGAACACATTACCATCACAAAAAATAACGTCCACATACCTAGAAATGATATTTCTAGTCTAAAAGAACAAAAGTTATGGCTCATGGTATTGGATAAGCAGACTGGCAAACAAGTGTACGAACAGTATAAACCAACAGAAGTTCCTTCGCAATTTGACTATGGGGACATTTTACAATTTTCTCGCTATTATCTTTCAGATTATCCTGTTTTTAGTCAGATAAAAGGTGACTACATCATTGTTGTTGGTTTTCCAAAAGATAAAATTGCTCGTTATAGTTATAATTACTTAGATATAGATAGTATTCGCTTGATTCCACTAGTAGCATTTGGAGTATTGCTTTTCAACTGCCTTTATTTCGCTTTTCTTTACTACTATGGTGTGACGCATATCAATCGTAAAATTGCGCCTCTTGTAACTGCTATTCAGAATCTCCCAGATGGTTTGAAAAATCCAATAAATTCTATATCAGAACTAGAATATCTTACAACTGCAATTAATCAAACCGATACTCTACTCAAAGAGAATGAAGTCTTTAAAGAGCAATGGATTTCAGGTATTGCACACGATATCAAAACACCTCTTTCTGTCATCATTTCTAACGCGTCCTTGTTAAATGATTCTGAACTAGATACACAGTCTAAAAAACATATTCGCCCAATATTGACGGAATCCTATTACATCCAAAATATTTTAAATGATCTAAATATAGTAGCTCGCCTTTCATCCGGTCATCTTCAATTAAATCAGACTGAAACAAACATTATCCCCTTCTTCAAAGACATTCTCATCCATATTTTAAATCAAGAAATCTGGAATGATTTTGAATTTGAATTTGATTACGATTATTCACTTGTTAATCAATCTATCATGATTGAGCAGTTTTTAATCACAAGAGTTATCCATAATATCATCTACAACTCTGTTTTACATAACGAAAAGGGATGCACAATAAGAATCCACTTATTCAAAAAAGATACAAATGTAATTGTCGAAATCAAAGATAATGGACAGGGAGCTTCACCAGAAAAAATTGCTGAACTTAATGAATTATCTTTTAAAAGCATTGATATTTCTAAAATTAGAACGACTGGAATTGGGTTAAAAATTTCAAAACAAATTGTTGATTTGCATCAGGGCTCTATTTCGTTTGCTAGTGTCCAAAATGAATTCTTTGAAAGTATCATTTCACTTCCAATTTTCAACATTACCAATTAGATAAAAAAATGGAGAAGAACCATTAGAGTTTTCTCCATTTTTTTCATCTTATCTTCCACTTATACCCTAACCAGCCTGCCAAGACAAGCAAAGCAAGGTTAAAGATGATAAAGAAAGTCGTAAAACCAAATAATCCATTCTGTGCCAAATCTTCCGTGTTGGAATTCTGTCAATATTTTGGACACATTTTGGGAGGAAAATTTGAAGGCTAGCGCCCTTCGGTTGCTGGACCCCTTCTACGACCAATTCTCTGTACTCTACAGGAGACTGGTCATTTAATTTCTGTTGAATTCCAGTTTCATTATAAAATATGATGTAATTTTTGACAATATCTGTTATACTATCTCCAGTTATGTTTCTTCACTTATGGAGAGAGAAGGTTTCAGACTTGAGAACAGAGTGAAACCATTCGATACAGGCATTATCTGCTGGTGTTCCTTTTCGGGACATGGAGCGGGTGATGCCTTTTTCTATACAAGGCTGATAGTAGGCTTTTGAGGTGTAGACAGATCCCTGATCGCTGTGTAAAAGTCCCCCTTGAGGTAGCTCAAGTTGATGAAGTGTATCGAGTACAAAGTTAGTATCTTGACACTCTGAGATGGTATAAGCTACTATTTCACGATTATAGAGATCCATGATCGAAGATAGATAAAGTCTACAGTTTCCAAAGTAGAGGTAGGTGATGTCTATGACAAGCTTCTCCATAGGCTTGTCTGCCTGAAAATCACGATCCAGCTTATTGTCTCTGTTACATGGTAAGGCTTCCCTAATTTAGGTCCCTTCTTGGGACGGGCACGGCAAAGGTAGCCCTTTTCCTTCATGATACGATAGACCTTCTTGCGATTAACGACGAGGTTATAAACTTTCTTTAGTAAGCGAGTGATGGTTCGATAGCCGTAAATAAAGTGATTTTCTATACAGAGTTGTTCGATTTTATCTGCTATTTCGCCTCTTTTCTGAGAATTCTTACACTCCTGTTTCCAGCGATAAAAGGTGGAGCGTTTGACGCCGAAACATTCTAAAATAATAGATACAGGCTCGTTTTCTTATACTCTTCTACTAGCTTGATAAGACTTACTTTGTCGATTCTCTTATCAAGCTCTGATACTTTTTTAGTAATTCTACTTGCAATCATAACTGTTCTACTTCAGATAACTGTTTCATTCCATTACCATAAGTATATTGTTTCCCCACGGGTTGGTGGAAACGGCACAATTCATCATTCTGATACCATCGCTACCAGGTCTTGGCCTGAATAGCATTTTTGATGCTGAGGGTATCCATGATAACTTTATTTGATTTGCCTGCCTTCTTCATTTCGATACAGGCTAGCTTAGTTTCTACTGAATATGCTTTTTGACCATAACAAAACACCCCTGTTTCTAGTTTACCAGAATTCAACAGGAGTGTTTTCTTGTGTCTCATTTTATGGGTGCAGTGCCGACCCTAGGGATTCTTTCGTTCTCATATATACGTCATTAGTATAGGCTAATTTGATTTAAATTCCAATAGAAATAACATTTTACATAAAAATCGGTGGGTTTCTTACAATTTTTGCATATAATAAAGCTAAAAAGCAACTGGTTTTAAGAATTCTTATCTAAAACATTCGGAAATTCCCCTTAACCGTAGCGGAAAGTTGTTTTCTTCTCCTATTTATAATAGACTATCACTAACATTAGATGAAAAGGTGACTCTATGACTATAAATCAACTGCTTCAAAAGCTGGAGCCTACTAGCCCTATCCTTCAAGCTAACTTTGGAATTGAACGCGAAAGTCTTCGTGTCGATAGACAGGGAAAATTAGCACATACGCCTCACCCATCCTGTCTGGGAGCTCGTAGTTTCCACCCCTATATTCAGACTGACTTTTGTGAGTATCAGATGGAGCTCATTACGCCAGTTGCCAAATCCACCACTGAGGCTCGTCGATTTCTTGGAGCCATTACCGATGTAGCTGGACGTTCCATCAGTAAAGATGAACTTCTCTGGCCCTTGTCCATGCCTCCTCGTATCAACGCCCAAGAAATCCAAGTTGCCCAACTGGAAAATGAATTTGAACGCCATTATCGTAACTACCTGGCCGAAAAATACGGAACTAAACTACAAGCTATCTCAGGTATCCACTATAATATGGAACTAGGGAAAGATTTGGTTGAAGCCCTATTCCAAGAAAGTGACCAGATTGATATAATTGCTTTCAAAAACGCTCTCTATCTTAAGCTGGCTCAGAACTATTTGCGCTATCGTTGGGTGATTACCTATCTCTTTGGTGCTGCACCTGTTGCTGAGCAAGGCTTCTTCGACCAAGAAGTGCCAGAACTCGTGCGTTCCTTCCGAAACAGCGACCATGGTTATGTCAATAAGGAAGAAATACAAGTATCTTTTGCAAGCCTAGAAGACTATGTCTCTGCCATCGAAAACTATATCGAACAAGGTGATTTGATTGCGGAAAAGGAATTTTACTCGGCTGTTCGTTTCCGTGGACAAAAGGTTAATCGCTCCTTCCTTGACAAGGGAATCACCTACCTAGAATTCCGTAACTTCGACCTCAACCCCTTTGAGCGTATCGGTATTAGCCAAACTACCATGGATACCGTACACCTACTCCTTCTAGCCTTCCTCTGGCTGGATGCCCCTGAAAATGTTGATCAGGCTCTGGCTCAAGGTCACGCGCTGAATGAAAAAATTGCCCTCTCTCATCCTTTAGAACCTCTACCTTCTGAAGCTGAAACTCAGAACATTACGACAGCTCTAGACCAACTGGTGCAACATTTTGGGCTTGGTGACTATCATCAAGGTCTGGTCAAACAAGTTAAAGATACCTTTGCAGATTCCAGTCAGACACTAGCTGCTCAACTTCTTCCTCATATCAAAGACAAGTCCCTTTCTGACTTTGCCCTTGACAAGGCGCTTGCCTATCATGATTACGACTGGACTGCCCACTATGCTCTTAAGGGGTATGAGGATATGGAACTTTCTACCCAGATGCTGCTCTTTGATGCCATTCAAAAAGGGCTTCATTTTGAAATCCTAGATGAGCAGGATCAATTCCTTAAACTCTGGCATAAAGATCATGTTGAGTACGTCAAAAATGGTAACATGACCTCAAAAGACAACTATGTAGTTCCTCTTGCCATGGCTAATAAAACCGTGACCAAAAAAATTCTGGCTGATGCTGGCTTCCCTGTCCCTGCCGGCGACGAATTTACCAGTCTAGAACAAGGTCTAGCCTACTATCCTCTTATCAAGGGCAAGCAAATTGTGGTTAAACCAAAATCAACCAACTTCGGTCTGGGCATTTCCATTTTCCAAGAGCCTGCCAGCCTTAATAACTATAAGAAAGCTCTCGAGATTGCCTTTGCAGAAGATACAGCTGTTCTTGTTGAAGAATTTATCCCAGGAACCGAATACCGTTTCTTCATTCTGGACGGGCGTTGTGAGGCTGTCCTCCTTCGTGTCGCTGCTAATGTTGTCGGTGATGGCAAACACACTATTCGTGAATTAGTCGCTCAGAAAAATGCCAATCCATTGCGAGGCCGTGACCACCGCTCACCTCTGGAAATCATTAAGCTAGGAGACATCGAACAATTGATGTTGACTCAGCAAGGTTATGCACCTGATGATATTCTCCCAGAAGGGAAAAAGGTCAATCTCCGCCGTAACTCCAACATCTCTACAGGTGGCGACTCTATTGATGTCACTGAGACTATGGATTCCTCTTACCAAGAATTGGCAGCAGCTATGGCAACTAGCATGGGGGCCTGGGCTTGCGGGGTTGACCTCATCATTCCAGATAAAACTCAGCCTGCTAGCAAGGAAAAACCTCATTGCACTTGTATCGAGCTCAACTTCAATCCCTCTATGTATATTCACACCTATTGTGCTGAAGGTCCTGGACAAGCTATCACTCCAAAAATCCTAGACAAGCTTTTTCCAGAAGTTGCCACAAGTCAAACCTAAAACCTAATTCTTAGGAACAAACAAATCACCTTTATCTCGATGATATGATACCTCTTAAGTAGACAAGGTAAATACCTAAAATCTACGGCTCTTTGTCAACTGTAGTGGGTTGAAGAAAAGCTAAGCTCGAGAAAGGACAAATTTCGTCCTTTCTTTTTTGATATTCAGAGCGATGAAAATTCGCTTCTTGAAGTTTTCAAAGTTCCGAAAACCAAAGGCATTGCGTTTGATAAGTTTGATGAGATTATTAGTCGCTTCCAATTTTGCGTTGGAATAGGATAACTGAAGGGCATTGATGATTTTCCCTTTGTCCTTTAGAAATGTTTTAAAGACAGTCTGAAAAAGAGAATGAACCTTCTTTATATTGTCTTCAATGAGTCCAAAAAATTTCTCTGGTTCCTTATTCTGAAAGTGAAAAAGCAAGAGCTGATAGAGATTATAGTGGTATTTCAAGTCTTCTGAATAGCTCAAAAGCTTGTCTAGGATTTCTTTATTGCCTAAATTG
>OBVA01000471.1_pt1 | contig 17504 bp, 16 predicted proteins | sample 1495021 | NCBI WGS metagenome assembly OBVA01 (sample SAMEA2579965, study PRJEB22360) | human gut metagenome | biome: human gut; feature: human-associated habitat; material: faeces | place: Denmark | collected 2008/2010
GAACGGATGAACCGGTGGCAATGGTAGAGCGTGCTTATTTTGACGGGCGCATTGCCGAACCCTTGCCAATCACCATGGCGTTGGAAAACGGCTGTGACCGCTTGGTGGTGGTCCTCAACAAGCGCGTTTCCGAACCGATGAAGCGCCATTTGCTCAGTCCAAGCCAAGCCCTGTTTTTTAAGGATATGCCGAAACTTCGCAATGTGTATTGGCTGAGCCACTTACATTACAATGATGAAATGGCCCTGCTGCATGAGCTGCAACGTCAAGGCCGTGCCGTCATTGTGGCGCCGGAGCTTGACAGTGCGCACCGCAGCCGTTACGGTGTGAGCATGTCCGCTTGCAGTGAATATTATCAAGAAGGGCTGCGTCTGGGTGAAAACGCCCTTTCTCGTGTACAATCCTTTTTAGAGGGGGGCTACTAATGGCAAAGGAAAAGGAAAAAAAGACCAACGCCATGCGCATCGTTGAGCGTGCAAAGGTGCCGTACAATACCTATCACTATGCGTGGAGTGAGGACAAGCTCGATGCTGAGCACGTGGCCGATGAAATCGAAAAGCCAAAGGACCAAGTGTTTAAAACCTTGGTGGCGGTTGGCGACAAAACCGGTCCCCTTGTGGGTGTGATTCCTTCCGACCACGAGTTGGACCTCAAAAAAATTGCCCGCGCCAGTGGCAACAAGCGCGTGGAAATGCTCCACCTCAAGGATTTGGAAAAAACCACCGGCTATATTCGCGGTGGCTGTTCTCCCATTGGCATGAAAAAAGCATTTCCAACCTATGTGGGGGATCAAATCAACAACATCGATGAAATCATCGTTTCTGCCGGCAAGCGCGGCAATCAAATCGGCTTAGCAGTGGCAGACTTTTTGAGTGTGACCGGGGCCGTAGTGAGCGACCTAACGAAGGACTGAAGGCGAGGAGAATAAGTATGAATATCATCGTTACCGGTGGGACCCGTGGCATCGGCGAAGCCGTAGTGCGCCGTCTTTCCAAGGATGGCCATGCCGTTATGTTTTTATACAAAGAACAAATCGAAAAGGCCCATAGCATGACCCGTGTGCTGCAAGCGGAAGGCTGCGAGGTTCATGGGATTCAATGTGACGTGCGTGACAGTGCCCGCGTGCAAAAAATTGTGGACTACATCCGCGACTTTTGGGGCCATATAGACGTGCTCATTAACTGTGCCGGCATCAGCTGGAACGGGCTTTTGCAGGATATGCTCGACCAAGAATGGCAAGAGCTCTTTGACACCAATGTCAACGGCACCTTCTATTGCACCCGTGCTGTGTTGCCGGATATGATTGCACGCCATCACGGCGTCATCTTAAACATCAGCTCCATCTGGGGCAGCCATCCGGGGGCCTGTGAGGTCGCTTACAGTGGCACCAAGGGTGCTGTTGAAGCCTTTACCCGCTCCTTGGCAGAGGAAGTGGCTTACAGCGGCATCCGCGTCAATGCCCTTGCACCGGGAGTGGTTCACACCGACATGGTGCGTAAGCTCGGTGAAGATACCTTACAACGTTTAAACGAAGACATGCCGATGGGCCGCTATGCCACGCCGGAAGAAATTGCCGAATGGGTGCGCTTCCTCATTGGCGATGAAGCCTCCTATATGACCGGCCAAGTGGTCACCGTTGCCGGCGGGTTTTTTATCTAGCCTATATAGAAAAGAAGGCACAACCGCCCTTTTTGTAGTACTTGGACCGCGCTGCGTGCTGTGCGTAAGCTCGGCGGTGAAACCGATTGGAGTTGGAAACGCGTTACTGCACCGCTGTGGGTGCCCTATCGCTTGATTGCAAGCGTCTGTGCCGGGATTTTCATCGGCAGCCGGTTGCAAAACGGCAAATGGTAAATGATATAGAAAAGCCCCGTTCTTTGCTGAGAACGGGGCTTTTTTGCGCGTGTTAAGGGCGGTTGACAGATTGCCAACCATGGTTGGTTTCTCAAAATGACGGGGGATGCTATATTAAAACCATCAAAAGAAAGGGGGACGACCCTATGATGACCTTCGCAGAAAAACTTATGACTCTACGCAAAGCACGTGGGCTTTCTCAAAGCGAATTGGGCGCCGAGATTGGTGTTTCGCGCCAGACCGTTTCTAAATGGGAGCTCGGACAAAGCTATCCCGATTTTGAGCGCTTGGTGCTCTTAAGTGATTATTTCGAGTGCTCCCTCGATGCCCTTGTAAAGGATCTTGATGTGACACCTGTTCGAGAAGGCAATCATCATGCCCAAGAAACCCATCAAATTTATAACGACCTTCAAAGCGCGAAGTCGGTTTTTAATGTCATTCTCAATACCTTCGCCATCATCGGCGTGGTGGGGATTCTCTTTTTCATAGGCATAGGGCTGCTTTGGGGATGAAATATGACTGGTTTATGTAGCGATTTTTTGCTACATTGGAAGGGTGGCACGGTGGTGCGACAAATACAATGAACAAAGGAGCTTGCTTTTTGAAACAGTTAAGCACATTGATTGAGCGTGTGGCGTAACCGAGAGGGTTAGCGAGCGTGCTCAAGACATCCTCTCGGGATTGATGAACAACAGACCCAATCCCATTTTTAGGAGGAACATAGATTGAAACCCATTGAATATACCGTTCGTTTAGAGCGAAAAGACGAACAACGTGCCGTAGAGCACTTGATTAGAGAATCCTTTTGGAATGTGTATCGTCCGGGAGCGACGGAGCATTATGTGATGCATGTCTTGCGTGACGATGCCGCCTTTGTAGAAGCGCTGAATCTGGTTATGGAAAAGGATGGTGCGCTCATCGGTCGGGTGGCTTTTATGGAAAATGCTCTTTTGTTGGATGATGGCAGGGTGCGTCCGGTGCTTACGTTGGGGCCGGTGTGTATCTTACCTACCCATCAAGGCAAGGGCTACGGCAAGGCATTGTTAGACACTGCCTTGGAAAGGGCTAGCGCTCTTGGCTATGGGGCGGTGTGCCTCGAGGGCAATCCGGCCTTTTACGGCAACAGTGGCTTTGTGCCGGCTACGCCGCTGGGCTTGCGCTATGATGGCGATGAAGACGGCATGATGACGCCGTATTTCCTGTGTAAAGAATTGATTCCGGGCTATTTGAAGGATGCACATGGCCTGTACAAGGTGCCGATGGCCTATTTTGTGACCGATGACGAGGTGGAAGCCTTCGACCTTGGCTTTCCGACAAAAGAAAAGAAACGCCTTGCAGGGCAGCTTCTGTCATAGACGCAAAAAAGCACGAGTGATTTTTACTCGTGCTTTTTTTGTGCTTATTGATGGTTCGCCACGTTGAACGGGCAACGCTTGCCTAGGCATTGATTATTTTTTGCGGCGTAGTGACAGACGATGTCGCCGTGGTGGATTGCCAGACCGAGATGCTCGCGAATAAAGGCGGTGGCTTCTTCGAGAGAGAGGTAGGAATCGCGCTTACAGCAGCGTGGGCCGCCAATCTCGCCGATGCGGCTCAAGGCACGAGCGGTCATCTTTTGTGCAAGGCCGAAGCTGTCGGTACTGAGCGGGGTGGTTTCGGTGAGAATGGACACTGCCATGCCGGTGCTCAATCCCGCGCCGCAAGCGCCCCAGAAGCCGCAGGAGCCACCCGGTACGGCACTGCCGCGGTTTTTCATTTCACGCAAGGCTGCCTTGAGCTCAAAGTCCGCGCCGGCATTGTGGCAGGCGGTGAGCAAGGCCAAGCCGACCATGATGTGATGCTCAGGCCCGTGCATATGGCAAAACGGCAGTGCCATCATTTCGTTGACAATCGCCACCGGATCGGTACCCGTGGCAGAGAGGCAGACGCCAAAAATGCTGTCGAGGCCTTGGGTGTGACATTCGTTGCAAACATAGTGCCCGTTCACACAGCGGGTTTTGCTCAATTCCTGCTTGTGGCAGATGGCGCACTCCATGAGCACCCCTTCCTGCAAATATTCGAGAGGGGCCTTACAAATCAGACATTCCTCGTTGGTGGCATCGGTCTGTGCTAATGCCAATGGGAAGCGCTCGTCAAAATCTCGTACGACCTGCTGCATTTGTGCCGGAAGCATCATCATTGCTTGGGCTGCCAAGGTTTCCGGAATACCGAAAAAGGCCTCTGCGATGCTTCCTGTGATGGCAGCGATGGTGTCGCTGTCGCCACCGATGGAGATGGCGTTACGAATGGCATCGACAAAATCGGTGGCCTCCAGAAACGCAACGATCGCCTGTGGCACACTGCCTTGACAGGTCACGTCAAACTTATACTCGCCGCGGATGGATTCCAGTGTAAAATTGAGTGGATAGTAAGCGCACATTGCCTTACGAATGGTGGCTTTATCGGCGCCGGTGCGTGCCAAATAAATGGCTGTCGTGACAGCTTCGGCGCCCTTGATGCCCTCAGGATGGTTGTGGGTGACAGCAGTGACAATGTATGAGAGGTGGCGCGCCTCTTCTAAGGAGCCGGCAACCGCCGCACAGCCGCAGACGCGCATCGCCGCACCGTTGCCGTAGCTGTTGTAAGGCTTGGTATCCTCGGCCGTCAGCCATTTGCGGAAATTGCGCCCAAAGCCACAATCTGGATACAGGTGGCCGTAAGCGCGAAGCCAATAGATGGTTTCCTCCGCCAAACGCTCCCAATCGCCGTCAGCCGCCACCAGTGCCTGACCAACAGCCAAGGTCGTGACCGTGTCATCTGTAAAATGACAGGTTTGATGAATAAACTGAAAATCTTTAGACAGATGGTTGTTCTTTTCAAAACGGGAACCAACAATATCCCCAATGATGGCACCTAACATAGAACCACTCCTTTTGAATTTTTCTCATTGATTGTATTATAGCACAAGCCCGTAAAATACAAGAGCCTGTGCGTCTGCTGCACACAAATGGGACAAACGACATTTTAAACGGGACGAACGACCACCTCGCGTGCGCCAGTGGTGGAATGGCGGAGGCATTTAGCGCGGTATTTCGTTGCCCAAGGCATTGGTGTAGGCGCGGATGTGCTTCACAGCGTAGAAAGCTACACAAAGCTCGGTGATTGGCATGGCCAGCCAGATGGCATTGGCAGTAAAAAATACCGGCAGGAGCATGATAAGTAAGCCGCTCAGCACACTCTATTCGGTTTGTCCCATCCCCCAGCACACAGCCGCGGGAGACCGACACCACAAAGGCGGCACGTGGTTTCATCAGCACCTGGAAATAATAGGTACTGAAAATATTCAGCGGCAGCAAGAGGAAGGACAGGCTGTAACAACGAATGATGCTTGGTGCTATTTGTAAGATCTCGGTAGTGGGCTTCATAAAGATGTAGATGTAGAGATTTGGCACAAACACACTGAGAAGGGTCCAAAAAATCCCAAAGCCTGCCACCGAATAGAGGGCGTAGCGCAAAATTTCTTTAATACGCGTCCACTCCTTGGCTCCAAAGTTGATGGAAATAATAGGCTGCGCCGCTTGGCCGACGCTGTAGGCGCAGCATTGCACAAAGGTGCTCACATTGACAATCGGCCCGTAAATCGCCAAGGCGTTGCTTCCGAGGTATTTCATAATCTGACGATTAAAGAGGATGGTCAAAATCCCCATGGCAATGTCGATGAAAAAGGTTGAAAAGCCCGTCACGGAAATTTCCTTGAGCTTATGAAGACATTGTTGTGGGCGACAAAGGGCGAGGGTGTTCTTCTTTGACCAAAAATGTGCGAGCATGACCACAAAGGAAATCACTGCACCAATGGCGGTGGCAAGCCCAGCCCCGAAGATGCCCATGTCCAAGGCAAAGACAAAGACGTAGTCACCAATCATATTAAAGAGCCCACCGGACAACACCCCGACGGTGGCGAGAACCGGATTTTGGTCGTTACGCAAAAAAGCTGCCAGCATTTGGTTGAACAGAAAAAACGGCACCGTCCATTTAATAGGCACCAGATAGGCTTCGGTAAGGGGAAGTAGTGTATCGTTGGCACCAAAAAAGCGCAAAATAGGCGCCTCGAAAAATAGGAGCGCCAGCCAAACGATGGCGGCAAGCACCACCGAGCCTGTCACGGCTACGGTAAAATATGCGTTGGCATCCTTGGGATTGGCATCTCGTTGGCCCTTGACGGTGCTAAAAAGCACCGAGCCGCCGATGCCCATCAAGAGCCCAAGACTAAAGATGACATTCCAAATCGGAGCAATCACCGCCAAGGCAGCGGTGCCGTCCGGCCCCTGATATTGGCCCACCATTGCCATATCCACAATAGAATAGACCGAGGTGATCATCGTACTGCCAAAAGCTGCGGATAAATATTTGAAATAGACCGGACGAAGCGGGTCTTTCAGCAAATTCATAAAATCCTTCCTTTCACAACAAAAAAACCGGATAAGAAAACGAACAGAAGCGGTTTTCTTATCCGGTACTCTTATACGTAAGAGAAACCTCCGGCAACCGACTATTCGCTATCTTATCCGGTCCTATACATACGATTATAAGTCCTCCGATAACACTTACCAAGTTTAACAGAAAAACCGCATTTGTCAATTCTAAGATGCGTGTCCGACCGCATACGACCTGTACAGTGCCGTTGCTCCCATGCCAAAAATCCCTTACAATAGAAGCACAGTTTTTTATTGGAAGGGATGAGCTTCATGCAAATTCGAGCAGCACGCATGGATGATGCGGCAGCGCTTGTGGCGATTTATGCGCCTTATGTGGAGGAAACGGCAATCACCTTTGAAACCGAGGTGCCGACAGCGGAGGAATTTTGCGCGCGAATGGCACGCATCACCGCGCGCTATCCGTATCTGGTGGCAGAGGAGGACGGCATCATTTTGGGCTATGCCTATGCGAGCACCTTTATCGGACGCGCCGCTGCGGATTGGACAGTGGAAACCTCCATCTATGTCAGTCGCAGTGCTTGCCACAAAGGTGTGGGGCGTGCCTTGCATGATGCCCTCGAAGCGGCACTCGCTGCCCTTGGCATCGTTAACCTTTGTGCTGCCATTGCCGCTCCTTGTGACGACAACCCCTATTTGGATGACAACAGTGTGCGCTTTCATGCCCACATGGGCTACCGCGAGGTGGCACGCTTCGACCGCGTGGGTCGTAAATTTGACCGTTGGGTAGACCTCGTTTGGATGCAAAAACGTATTGGCGAGGAGGCCCGGCTGTTGCCTTGGCAATAATCTTGCACGCCTTTGGGCGGTGCTTTTTTTATCGAACAGATTGTCCGAAAAAAATAAAATCGTTCGTGATCCGCCCGTGTTCGATGGAATTGCGAACAGAGGTATGCTATCATGGATTAAAACAAATGTTCCGCGAACGTACGACCAGAAAGGAGGGCCTGAGATGGACAAATGGTATGTGGCGATTGACTTAAAATCCTTCTACGCCTCGGTAGAATGTGTGGCGCGTGGATTGGATCCCTTAAAAACCAACCTTGTGGTAGCCGATGCGTCCCGCACCAACAAAACCATTTGCCTTGCCGTGACCCCGAGCCTCAAGGCGGTGGGCGTCAGTGGGCGTCCGCGCCTTTTTGAGGTGGAGCGACAGGTGGAAAAGGTCAACGCTTGGCGCAAAACCCAAGCCCGTGCACCTTTGCAAGGCACATCAACCGATGCGGATGCACTGGCCCGCGATTCGCGTCTTGCGTTGGATTACATTGTGGCACCGCCGCGCATGGCCCTGTATATGGCAATGAGCACACGCATTTACGGCATCTACCTCAAATGGATTGCCCCCCAAGACATCTACGCTTACTCGGTGGATGAGGTCTTTATCGACGTCACCCCGTACCTCAATACCTACCGCATGACTCCGGAGGCCTTGGCGCGCCATCTAATCCAACAAATTTACAAGGACACAGGCATCACCGCCACTGCCGGCGTAGGCACCAACCTCTACCTTGCCAAGGTCGCCATGGACCTCCTTGCCAAACGCATGCCGCCGGATGAAAACGGCGTACGCTTGGCAATATTGGATGAAATGGGCTACCGCCGCACATTGTGGACGCACACACCCATTACCGATTTTTGGCGGGTTGGCCCCGGCACCGCCAAACGGCTTGCCAAGCTGGGCATGGAAACCATGGGTGACGTGGCGCGTTGCTCCTTGGGCAAGGACGGCGATTTTTACAATCAAGAGCTCCTTTATAAAACTTTTGGCGTCAATGCCGAGCTTTTGATTGACCATGCGTGGGGATGGGAGCCTTGTACCATGGCGGACATCAAGGCCTACAAGCCTGAGCACCACAGCCTCAGCGTGGGGCAGGTCCTGCAATCTCCCTATACCGCCGACAAAGCACGCTTGGTCATTTTGGAAATGGCAGAAGGCCTTGCCTTGGACATGGTCAAAAAAGGCCTTGTTTGTGATCATATCGTTCTTACCGTGGGCTACGACATCGAAAATCTGCGCCCCGGCCGCTCGTCCTACAAAGGGGACATCCACATCGACCACTACGGTCGTGCCGTACCGAAGCATGCCCATGGCACCGAGCACCTGCCCAAGGCGACGGCGTCCTCCAAACGCATCCACGATGCCGTTTGCGCCCTTTATGACCGCATCATCGATCGAGAGTTACTCATTCGCCGTCTCACCTTGGTGGCGGGAAACGTCGTGCCGGAAGAAGAAGCCCGTGCGAAGGCACGCCAGCAAACCCTTTTTGCCTCGGCTGAGGACGAAGCGGACGCCGCGGAAGATGCCAAGGAACGCAAAATGCAACAAGCCGTGCTGAGCATCAAGGCGCGCTTTGGTAAAAACGCCATTCTTCGTGGCACCAGCCTTGAAGAAGGCGCCACCGCCATCGAACGCAACCAACAGATAGGAGGACATCGCGCATGAAAATCCCTTACAGCGATATGCTCACCTTACCGCATCCCTCCCATCCACATCATCCGTCCATGCCTCGCCCTCAACGTGCCGCCCAATTTGCCGCCTTCGCCGCCCTCACCGGCTTTGAAGACAAACTCGCCCACATGGAAAAATGTGTTAGAGCGTATTACAGTGATATCTATAGTTTGCAAGAAATTTAAGTTCATGAGTTGTTTTATAGAATGAGAATGGCATGTAAATAGATGAGAATTGGCGATATAATAATCTTATCAATAAGTAGAGAGAACTTTTGTATAATTTTTATGGAAGTGAACGGTATGCAAATTGAATGTTTAGAGTATTTTATTAAAGTTGCCGATGCTAAATCTATCAATGCTGCTAGTTATGAAATAAATATAAGTCAGCAAGCGTTGAATCAATCAATGAATAATTTAGAAAAAGAATTAGGTGCTACCTTATTTCAAAGAAATAATCGAGGGATTATTTTAACCGATAAAGGAAAAGCATTATATGCTGTTGCATCTGATATTGTCGAATCATGGAATCGTTTAAAGAGCTCTTTTTATTCAGAAGATAGTTATGAAGGATCCTATAAAGTTGGCATTTTCCCATATATGGAGGCTGATTACTATTCCATTTTTATGGCGTATATGGAGCTGAATTTTCCGAAAATAAAAATTGACACTATTAATTGCTTTAATGAAGAGCTTATTGATAAATTAAAAAATGAGAAGATAGATATCGCAATTACTAATTTTAAAGAAAATGAATCTTATAAACCTTTAACTCCAGATTTAGATTATATAATATTAAATAAGAAAAAAATTGATGTAATAGTGGGGCGTAATTCTTCTTTGGCAAATTTAAATTCGGTAAGCTTTAGCGATTTGAGAGATTATCCGATTGCTCTTCAGAAAGTGAATGGAAATAATAAATATAATATTTTGTTGAGAACGTTGCAAAAGAATAAATGTGATAACATTTTCTTTTATAATTCTGTTTACACAGTGCAACGTATAATTGAACAAGGGCACGCAGTAGGATTTATTATAGAGGATAGTTGTTTGCTATCTGAATGTAAAGACAAACTGGTTAAGATTTCTTTAGCGGAAGATTTTTATATGGTTAAGACTGTTGTGTTTAGAAAAGAGGATGTTGATAAGGATGAGATTTTAAAAAAAATACTTCATGAAATTTGTGTGAAACTAAGGGGATAGAGTTACTTTCATTTATGAATTTGTGTGTAGTAAAAAAGCGATACATGATTTTTACATTTAAAATCATGTATCGCTTTTTTGTATTTATTGTGGGTCGTTTTTCTTAAAAAATATGCAGCATGTTGTCATTAAATTTCTTCGGTAAGAATGCTATACATTGGAGCACCTTCGCATTCATGAGGCATACGGACTCCACCAAGAATTGCGATAGTAGGAGCGACGTCGACTTGACGGAGCGTCATTTTTGTACGGAAGTTTTCTTTAAAGCCAGGACCTGCTCCAATAAAGATTGGGGATAAAGATGTATCATGTAAGCCCCAGGTAGTGGATAAGCCATCTGCATGGTCCCAGTTGTAGCCTTCTGCTGTAAAGTATACAATATCGCCACATTCAGGACCACCTAAACCTAAGATAGCAGCATCTTTGTTGCGTAAAGCTAATGCTACGCAGCGTTGCCCGGTTTTTGGGTGTTTATAGCCATAGAGAGCGGTCATTACTTCTTCTTCTACTTGATATTTATCTTTTGGGTCAACAATACCGTATTTATCACGGCCTTTAACATTAATATAAATATCGTTTTCTCGAACGGCAACTGCTTTTGTTTTTTCCCAATCGATTTCGTGTAATTCGTTGCCATTTTCGTCTTTTTTAAGAGTTGTGAACCCTAATTCCTCCATTACTCTTACGTTAACGCCCATTAAATCGCCTAGATGATATGGATCGTTTTTAGAGCATACTTGAGCATGATCAGATACTAAGAGAAGGGTCCAACCGTTATCTAAAAGATCTAGGTATTTACCGATATAATAATCGGTTTGTTTATAAACTTCTTCAACCATTTTTTGATAGAATTCAGCAGGAGCTTTGGATGTACCTTCCATATAATGGACGACTTTATGCATTTCAAGATCAATATTATGGAAATGGGAGAAGATGATATCTAAATTTTCCTTTTTGATAAGGTAGTGGATACTATCTGAGGTCCAATCGGCGCACTTGTACCAGTTATCGATGGTACATTCCTTAAAAAGATCATAATAGTGTTCACCAATCTGAGTGGTAGGAGTTGGATAGCCAACATTTTCTACAATATCTTTGTAAAGGTGCTTTGGATGGAATACACTATCATTATGAATATCGTTTGCAGGAGAAACCCACATTTTTAATTCACTACCATCTTCGGCGAGCTTTAGTAGTCGCATATTTCTGGTAACTTGGACTTTTTTGTCTTTGTGTATGGATTCATCGATGATATTGGTAAAAATATCACCGATAGTTAATACTACGAGTGGTTTTGTTTCCTTTTTTGATTTATAAACAGCGACGCGGTCGTATATTCCATTTTCGTTTTTGAGGATTAAGCAAGGTCTACGTAAGAAACCACCGCTCATAAGGATATAGAATTCTTTTGCGTCTTTAGGAAGAGTGAGATTTGACCAATTTTTTGCCGACTGAATAGGAGATTGAACAATGTCAACAGGCTGTTCACGGGCACCTTCTCCTTCTTCTGGGCTAAGAAGAATAATATTAAGATCTGGAGATGTTAGACGAGCTTCTAAATCCATTGCATTTTCGTCAACTTCTAAGTCTGTAATAACGCAAGGTGCGCTTATGTCACCATTTACTTGATTTAAATAGCGCAATTCGGTAACAGATTCATTGGCTCCGACAATAAATTCTCTTTCAACTTGAGCTGATCCCATATTAACGCCACCGGGATTTGTGCCGTCAACAACAAGAAGATTGTTACTGTCAGAAGTTGGAGGCCAAGAGGAGCCAGGCCAATGCCATACCAAGGTCTTTTTTCCAGCTTCGGCAAAAACGTTCCATAGTTGCTCTGCTTTGCAGAGACGCGAATCCAAGTTATATTGAACAACATCTAAATCTTCGGGAGAATGACGGAAAAAACCGGTAATACCGTGTGTCATTGGATAAGCACCAGTTGCGAGTGTTGTCCACATAGGAGGGGTAACAGTTGGATTTGCTCCTAATAATACTAAATCATCCCTACAAGACCCTTTTTCTATTAATTTTTTAGTGTTTGGCATTTTTCCTTCAGATATATATTTTTTTGTAAGTCGTGGATCCATGCCATCAATACCAATGACCATAATTTTATCGGATAAAGCTTTGCGATTCATGTATATACCTCCTGTTTGTTGTATGATTTTAGCTGTAGTTAACTTTATGCCACAATAGCGGAAAGTAGCGAAGCGATAGGAATCATTATGATTGCTACTGCTATTATGATAATAGCAGAATATACCATCGCTTCTTTTCGTGTTACCCATTCAGTGTTAGCATGCATGATTGCTGCATAAATAGAGCTTGCCGGAGTAATCATTGCTAAATGAGCTGCAAAAATGACAACCATTGCTACAGCGGTTGCGTTAAATCCAATAACGGGAGCAAACGACAGAACAATCGGTAGGAACATAAATGCAACTGCTAAATTGGCTAGTAACTGAGTTAAGATAACTATAATTAAACCCAAAATAATAGCAAAAACTGTTGGTGATAAGGAGCCGAGTATAGGCATAAATAATTCTAAGAAGAATTTATTGATACCTAATTCTGGGCTTGCTAAATAAGTTCCTAATGCAAGCATATACATTGTACACATTAGAATATCCCAAGAAATTCCTTTTGCAGCAGTTTGCTTAAAATCAAAGAGTGGTTTTCCATCGATTTTGATGAAGAGAAGTAATACAATAATCAATGCAATGAACCCGGATTGTCCTAATGTATTAATTACATATGCGAATGGATTCGTTGAAGGTAGAAAACCTGCAATTAAAAGGGCAAATACAAAGAATAGTAGGGTGCACAGAATTAATACTTTGGGTTTTGTAAAACGGATTTCTTCTGATTTAATTATACTTGGATCATAATTTCTGAGCTTTTCTACATCTGGTCGAATGATGTACTTGATGACTAAAAAGCTTAGTAATACGGAACCAAAGCCAATTGGGATTGAGAAAGATAACCAAGTGCCAAATGCTACCGGTGTTCCGGACATTTTTGCCCAGCCGGCTAATAATTGTACAACCATCCCATGGAAGGGCATGGTTAAATAACCCATCATACATACGAATAAAGTGTAAATAACGAGAATTGTAGGTAATTTATCGTGTTTTTTATAGCCAACGCTTTCACAAATACCATATATTAAGGACCAGGTTAAAAATAAGCAAATAAAGATACTACATACAGTGGAAATGAGATAAGTGGCAAATATCAAGAAAAAAAGAAGTACCTACGGTTTTCCGGCAACAATTTTGCGACTAATAAACCATTTTGCAATAGTAACGTTTACTCCGGTTTGATCTAAAATTTCATTAAATACTAACATGAATAAGATGAAGAGAAACATGAAATTCCCTGGACCAGCAGCTAGTATTTCTTGCATAGTTGCAACTCCGGTAAATGGTAATGCAATCATGCATAAGATGGATGGCCAAAAAACACCGGCAGTTGCCCAGCCGTAACATCCTGCTAAAAATACACCTAATACTTTCATTCCGGTAGAGGATAAAGATTTGCTGAATGGATCACAAACAAAAAAACAACCAATTATAGTTAACATTACTATTAAATGTATAAGATCATGATTTTTTTTTGTAGCAGTAGACATCTTTTCTTCCTCCTTTTAAAGAGTTTATGATTTCAAATGTTATATATCCGAAGAAAAATGTTCTTCGGATATATAAAAGATTAAAAGTGGTTTTTTGCTTTATGATGGTGTGTTAAATAAGTTGTTTTTTAGTCGTTAAATTTCTTCGATAAAAATTTGATATACAGGTGCCCCTTCGCATTGTTTTGGCATGCGAACCCCCCCAAGGATAGCGAGGGTTGGAGCGACATCAACTTCGCGGATGACACGGTCTGTTTTGAAACCTTCTTTTAGACCGGCGCCGGCAGCAATGAAGATTGGAGAAACACTGGAATTGAAGTACCCAGTATAGGTTGACATGGAATCCCCGTGGATACGGTTCAGGCCTTCGCGATTCCAATAAATGATATCCCCACACTCATCCCCACTCATACCAAGTAAAGCTGCTTCTTTGTTACGCATAGCAACAGATATGATACGTTGGCCATGTTCATCTCTATAACTGTATAAATCATCGATAATCTTATCTTCTAATGCATATTTATCTGCTGGATCGACAATTCCGTATTTATTTCGTCCTTTTAAATTAATCCAGATATGGTTACCTCTAGAAGCTACAGCGGTTGTTTTGCTCCAGTCGATTTTTTTGGTACGATTACCTTCGGCATCACGTTCAAGTACGGTATAGCCAAGTTCATCCATAACGGTTGCGTTAATACCAAAAGGATCGCCCATTAAAGCAAAATGTTCTTCTTCATTTACTAATAAGCCGTGGTCAGAAGTAATGATAATAGTCCAACCTTCATTTAATAAGTGCATGAATCGACCAATGTATTTATCGGTATCTTCATATACGCTGGCAATATAACTTTGATATTGTTTTTCTTCAAGCTGTGGAAGGCGTTCTCTGTCTTTAGCCCATTCCCAAAAGGCGTGACCTAAGCAGTCTACGTTATGGAGATGTGAAAAAATAATTTCATATCCTTTATTGTCTATTAAGTAATTTAAGCAATCGGCTTGCCATGCGGTATAGTTTTCCCAGCAAGGGAGCATGACATTTTCGACATTTTCAGGAATTGTACCACCACCGGTAGGAATAGCTGGGATTCTACCGACATTATCAACGATTTCTTTATGTAAGGCTTTTGGATGAAACAAATTGTCTTTATTGGTATCTAAAGCATTACCTAAGTAGACACGAACTTTAGAACCATCTGGTTGCAATTCCAACAAAGTATAGTAACGGGTATTTGTAATTTCTTTACCTTCGATTTTGTACGTATCGAGCACATCAAAATTACGATTATTTTCGGTGGTTAATACTACATAGGGATTTAAATCTTTTTTACTAGTGTAAAATTCTACAGTATCATATTCACCTTTGTTGTTCTTGAGAATAAGAGCTATGCGACGAATTAAACCATTTTTAATGATTAGACTGAATTCCAATGCATCGGCAGGCAATTCTTTGGTCCATCCTTTGGCTGGTTCAATTGGGGTATTTTCTAAGTCGCAGGTGGTAAATTCTGCGATACCTTCGCCATCAGCACGAGACAACATTACATTTCTGATGTTCATTCCAGCTAATGCACAGAAACCATTGTCATTACTGCTTTCGGATTTTTCTTCTTCCATATCAGTGATGATACAACCGGCACCAGTGTTAGAGTGTCCTTGTCGTTTGAATGCTCTTTTTTTGAAATCGGGTGAAGCTGCAATTAAGATTCCATCATCACATTTAGCGACACCCATGTTTACAGAGTTAGGTTGTGTTCCTTCAACAACGGAGAGATTTGGATTGTCAGAAGTTGGAGGCCAAGAGGAGCCCGGCCAGTGCCATACTAAAGTTTTTTTATTAGCTTCTTCGGCAAATACGTTCCATAATTGTTCTGCTTTACAGAGACGAGAATCTAGTGAATATACAATTTCTTCTAAATCATATTTGTTTTGGTTCCAAAAGCATGTAATTCCATGGGTATTAGGATTTGCGCCAGTGGCGAGTGTAGTCCACATTGGTGGTGTGATAGTAGGAACACCGCCTAACATAACCAAGTCTTCTCTTTGAGCCCCATGCTCGATGAGTTTTTTTGTATTAGGCATACGACCTTCTTCTACGAATTTTTTTGTAAGACGGGGATCCATGCCATCAATCCCTAGAACAATGATTTTTTCGGATAATGCTGTTCTTTTCATGGATAGTTCCTCCTTAAAGAATAAAGATTATTTGTTATATAAATGATATTAATATATATTGTTTGTGGGAAGCAGGACTTAAGCGAAGCGATGGTTTTTGATACAAGTTTGAGTTGAAACAGAATGTGAAATATTGAGAGTATAGTTCTTTTTATAGGGCGAATTTATAATCTAAGTGCAACAAAAAATGATTCATGGAACTTCTGAGATAATAAAGTCATGATATCTATCGCTAATGTCATTAAGTTAAGAGAACACCTTGATTCCAAGTAGAACTGGAATCAAGGCATTTTTTATGGTTCATCACGGATTTCGGTTGGAATTCATACCTTCGGTAACGATAGATACCTTATTAATCTAAGGAAGAATTCATTATTCAGATAACCATAAGCTGTTCTCTTGGCAGTCTTTATAACGTTGTTGAAACCTTCTAATTTACCTGTGCTTATTGGGATAGTCGCATGTGCGACTAATCCCAGTAAGCGTTTTTCTTTTAACTGTGCAAACTTTACTAGGGCAGGAATACCGCTTGCTTTTGCTGCCGAAAACCAATTTAACCATCCATCTCTCGCTTGTTGTTCATTTCTCAACTCATATAATCGTATCATTTCTTCTTTCATCGCATAGCAAATAGCCACTTCTTTGTGGCTTTCCAATATAGTTGCTAATTTTTGTTGCTCACTATCCTTGAGCTTTTTGCTGTTCTTGAGTAGTGTCCAACGACTTTTCTTAAGTAAACTTGCTATTCGTTTTTCTTCTTTGGCTTGTGCTTCCAACATTTCTCTTGTTTCATTCTGCGTTTCACATTCTGCTTGTATAATGAGTTGGTCAGCCTGTTTGCGATGTACTTTGACAGCTTCCAAACGAGTTGTTCCAATCACCTCTCTTCCAAATTGTGCTTGCATATGATAGCGATCATAAACAATCGTTGCTTGTGGCAAATATTGTTCAACAAGAAGATTGTAGGAAGCATTCATATCCATAGCGACTGCCTCAACCTGCTCAAGATAATCCGTAGGGATATCCTTGAAGAAATGTTCAAAATCAGCTTTTGCCCTACCTAATCCTGCCCAAATAACATGCCCTTTTTCTAAATCCATGACACAAGTGGCGTACTTGTGCATTTTACGAATCGCAAATTCATCTATTGCAAGATACTTAGGTCTATAGCCGTTTTTAATCCGTAAATCTTCATACTCATTCAATGCTTGAGAAATGAGTTCCTCTTGAATTTTACGAATGGTGTCCCAATGAATTCCTGTAATATCTTCAATCTGAGACACCGGAAATTTAGCATTCAAAAAAGCTTTAATCCAAGCAGCTACACGCTTGGTAATATTCGTACCGGGGTAACGGTTCGGAATTTCCTGACGCAAAGTAAATCCACATTCAGGGCAACGGTAACGTTGTGCTTTAATAATCAGTGTATAGGTAGTATCTGGATAAACGGGCATTTCTTTCAATTTTCTCGTATATCGTCCATGACGATACATTTTAGAACCACAATGCGGACAGGAAGAAGGCATAGAATGTTTTTCAGGTTGTACGATTATAGAAGTATAATCTCTGTGGCTATCTTGACAAAGCATATCTGGTTCATTAAACTCAAAATCAAACACGAGCATGTCCTCCTTTTACTGGTTTGTGTAGTTACTTACAGTATGAGGCATGCTCGTGTTTTTGTAATTATTTTATTTTCCAACCGAAATTCGTGAAGAGCC
>OBVA01000477.1_pt1 | contig 17344 bp, 15 predicted proteins | sample 1495021 | NCBI WGS metagenome assembly OBVA01 (sample SAMEA2579965, study PRJEB22360) | human gut metagenome | biome: human gut; feature: human-associated habitat; material: faeces | place: Denmark | collected 2008/2010
TGACGTCCGTACTCACCTAAGGAAAGTTTTTTAGATGACTTTTTCTTTGTCTATCGTTTACCCAATGATGCTTCCATTTGGTACAGATGGATCAACAGTTAAGACTGTTAATTGATCTCCGTATTCTGCGGAAAGAATCATGCCTTGGCTGACATATTTCTTCATCATCTTACGTGGTTTGAGATTAGCCACGATTTGGAGTTTCTTGCCGACCAATTCTTGTTCATTTGGATAGAATTTCGCGATACCAGAAAGGATTTGACGGTCTTCGCCATCTCCTGCATCTAGGCGGAAGCGAAGCAATTTGTCTGAGCCTTCGACGCGTTCGACTTCTTTGACCTCTGCCACACGGATTTCAACCTTGTCAAAGTCTTCAAATTTGATCTCGTCTTTTTCAGATTTGAGTTCCACTTCTTCTGGAATCCATTCTTTTTCTTGTGGTTTACCAACAGTCATTTGAGATTGGATGTAGGCAATTTCTTCATCCATATCTAGACGTGGGAAGATTGGAGTTCCTTTGGCGACCACTGTGATATTTTCAGGGAAACCTGCTAAGGTCAAGTTTTCAAGATCGAAGTTCAAGCCCAAGCCAAGTTGTTCCATGATGGCGTTTGAGGTATTCATCATGAATGGTTGGATGAGGTGAGCTACGACACGAAGGCTTGCTGCCAAGTGAGCCATGACCGCTGCCAATTGTTCCTTGTCACCATCTTCTTTAGCAAGGACCCAAGGAGCTGTCTCGTCGATGTATTTGTTGGTACGAGAGATGATGTTCCATACGGCTTCTAAAGCGCGTGGGTAATCAACCGCGTTCATTTGCTTGTGGTATTCAGCGATGTTTTCTTCGACTACCTTGGCCAAATCTGCATCAAATGCAGTGACATTTTCGACATAAGCCGGAACTTGACCACCAAAGTATTTGTTGATCATGGCTACCGTCCGGTTAAGAAGGTTTCCAAGGTCATTGGCCAATTCATAGTTGATACGAGCCACGTAGTCTTCAGGTGTAAAAGTACCATCTGAACCAACTGGTAAACTGCGCATGAGGTAGTAACGAAGCGGATCCAAGCCAAAACGTTCTACCAACATTTCTGGGTAGATGACATTTCCTTTAGACTTCGACATCTTACCGTCTTTCATGACAAACCAACCATGGCCAATCAAACGTTCTGGCAATTTGATGTCGAGCATCATGAGAAGGATTGGCCAGTAGATCGAATGGAAACGAAGGATGTATTTTCCGACCATGTGGAAGACGGTTCCGTTCCAGAATTTGTCAAAGTTTTCATGATCTTCTTGGCCATAACCAAGAGCTGTCACATAGTTAAGAAGGGCATCAAACCAAACGTAGACAACGTGTTTTGGATTAGATGGGACTGGGACTCCCCAGGTAAAGGTAGTCCGAGATACCGCCAAATCTTCCAAACCTGGCTCGATGAACTTTTTCAACATTTCATTGAGACGGCCATCTGGCGTGATGAAATCAGGTTGGGATTTGAAAAATTCAACCAAACGGTCTTGGTATTTGCTGAGACGAAGGAAATAAGATTCTTCAGAAACCCATTCTACTTCATGGCCTGATGGGGCTACCCCACCGACGACCTTGCCATTCTCATCACGGTAGACCTCAGCCAATTGGCTTTCCGTAAAGAACTCTTCATCAGAGACTGAGTACCAGCCAGAGTATTCACCCAAGTAGATGTCGTCTTGAGCCAGCAAGCGTTCAAAGATCTGGGCCACCACTTTTTCATGGTAGTCATCAGTTGTACGGATGAATTTATCGTATGAGATATCGAGTAATTGCCAGAGTTCTTTCACTCCAACGGCCATCCCATCTACATAAGCTTGCGGCGTGATCCCAGCTTCTTCTGCTTTTTGCTGGATCTTTTGCCCGTGCTCATCGAGACCAGTCAGGTAGAACACATCGTAGTTCATCATACGTTTGTAACGCGCCAAGACGTCACAGGCGATCGTAGTATAAGCTGAACCAATATGCAATTTACCAGATGGGTAATAGATAGGGGTTGTGATGTAGAATGATTTTGTCATGTTTCTTTTCCTTTCAGGGCTAATGGAACCCAATTTAGTAACACTCTATTATAACATTTTTAGAAGACCCTGAAAACCCAAAACCAGCTAGGGGACTAGACAAGATAAACAAAAAAGCTGACCGAAGTCAGCTTTTTTACATTAACATTTTGCATATCATTAATAATAATAGAGCATGAACAATATTTAATCGATCAAACTTCTAACTCAGTTCATCACTAAAATTAGCCAATATACTTGTATATTACCAACTCATAATTAAACTTTATACAATTGATTCTAATTTTTCTTTATAACCTTAATTTGGCTACTGCCATCATGCGACTTGATGATAGCGAGTTGTTGGGCGATGCCTTCTTTCATGTCATCCACGTGGCTGATGACACCGACCATTCGGTTTTCACCGATTTGTTCCAGAACAGCGATGGCCTTGGTCAGGGCTTCCTTATCCAGTGAGCCAAAGCCTTCGTCGATGAAGAGAGCTTCGACAACAGCACCCTTGCTGGTATTTTGCACCACCTCTGAAAGGGATAGGGCAATAGCCAGTGCGGCGATAAAGGTTTCTCCTCCAGACAAGGATTTGACGGAACGCTCGCTACCTGTCAACTGGTCATAGACGTTGATGTCCAAACCAAAGTGATCACTCGCTCTACGTCCTTCTTCACTCAAGACAAAGGAATAGCGATTATCCGTTAATAGACCGATGTAGTTGGCATTGGCATAATCCAAGATTTGTTGGAAATACTGACGGATAACATAGACTTCAAGATTGAGTCGCCCAGTTAAAGCTGTATTTTCTCCCTTAACCACCTTGACCAAATCACTGAGCTCTTGATGAGTCTTAAAGGTCTCTTGGTTGCTTTCTTGAAGGATCTTAGCCGCTTGGTAGGTGGCTCTCGCATCCTTAAGCCCCTCCTCCATGACAGAAACCTGAGCGAGTTGCTGATCATGACTTTCCTTACAAGCCTCTACTGCTTGCGCTAGACTATTGAGATCTGGTTGTTCTTGATTTTGGAGAAGCTTTTGCCCCTTAGAAATCTGATCCTGTAATTCTTTTTTGAGCGTTGCATAGGTCGTTAATTTGGCTTGAAGCATCGGAATAGCTTGATTATTTACTTCATCAAGCCAGAGTTCGACCTGCTCTAAGTTATTGGTGAAGGCCCCTTCAGCCTTGAGACTTTGCTCTAATTCAGCGGATAATTTCTTAACTTCTTGATCTACCTTATCTTTAGATTTAGTTATACTCTCAAGCCGCCCCTTGATGCCTTGAATGTCGGCATGAAATTGGTTGTAGGCCTCGCTATTTTCCTTGACTTGCTTATCGTAGAGGTCCAGCTCCTGATTAGCAAGGGAAATCTGTTCTTGATAAAACTCAACAGACTCCAGATTTGGATGAGATTCCTGTAATTTTTTTAGACTCTCATTAGCTTGGTCGAGAGCTGCCTTGAATTCTTGATAGCTCTTATACAAATCTGTCGCTTTTTCTTGAGCTTTACCTATCTCATCTTGATATCGGACATACTCTGTCTCTTCTTTATCATAACGTTTTTGTAACTCTTGATAATACTTCTTAACCCTCAGGAGTAGGGCTTGCCCACGGTCAGTTTCATAGTCTTCCGAAAAATCAAAATCAAACTGTCCCTTAACTTGCTCTTCTAATTCTTGATAGTGCTTTTCAAGAGTTAGCTTGACTTTAGCCACTTGATTAAGCAAACCATGACGTTTAGATTCAACTTCGCTCAAGGTAGCCTGATGATTTGCCAAAGTAGCGACTTGTTTTTCTTTTTGATCTTGAAACTTCTCCACCTGATCCATGAGATTTTTTAAGGCTACTTCATCAGCCTGTGCTCCATCAACATTAGGGTGTTCCAGAGCACCACAAACCATACAAGGCTGCCCATCCTCTAATTCTGCCTGCAGTTGGGCAATCATGAGTTGACGACGTGAAGCTAAGGTCGCTTTTAACTTCTCTTCCAATTCTTTGAGGTGTTTTTGGGCTTGGACAATTTCCAAACACAGGTCTTGATGACGTTTTTCGGTCTTTTCTAATTCCTGATTTAGTTCCTTTTTTTCCTTAAGATCTTGTGCCAGTTGTTTTTCTACACTGTAGCACACAGACTGGAGGAGTTTTTCAGTTTCATGTAAACTCTCTAAACTAAGACGATTAGCCTCCAAATCTGACAAGGACTGGGAAAGATCCTCAATCTCTTTTGAAGCCTGCTGATAGGTTTCTTCCGACTGCTTGTAATTAGTACCGAGCCGATTGATTTTCTCCTGATCTTGGACAAGATTCTGGGCATGGATAATATCCACTTTCCACGCTCCCAGTTTTTCTTCTTTTTGAAGAAAATCCTTAGATTGAGCTGCCAGTTCCTCTTTTTTAGCCTTAATGTTCTCAAACGCCTGCTGCTTCTCACTTAATACTTCTTGAGCAATTTCAAGATCCTGCTCTAATTGCAGCAACTGTTCCCCATATTGCTTCAAGGTCCGAATGGTTTCCTGCAGACCTTGAGCGAACTGTAATTCCTCCAAATGTACCTTTGCCTCTGCCTGTCCCTGAGCTCTCTTCTCAATTTCCTGACGGTAACGCTTCTTGGCTTGCTCCAATTCTTGGAAAATCTTTGCCAAATCTTGAGCAGTTTGCAAGTTCTTCTGCAGTTTTGCCAAATCCTCACGGGCAGAGTTAAAGATGCTTTCTTGCTCCGTAAGACTTTCTTGACGCTGAGACAGAATCTCTTCAAGACGTACCAATTTTTCAGAGGCTGGCGTTTGCTCCAAAACGGCTAATTCCTCCTCAGACCAAACCTGACTGGCAAAGTGGCCATCTAATTGAGCCTGACGCTTTTCAATATCCTTATTGCTCTGACGAAGACGTTCTTCCAAGCTCTTTTGAAAACGATCAAAAATACCCGTTCCAAAGATTTTCTTTAAAATTTGAGTCTTAGTCTTGGAATCTTCTTTCAAGAAACGACTAAAATCATTTTGAGGTAGGAGGATAATCTGTTTGAACTGCTCGGCATTTAGTCCCAAAATCTGCTCAATCTGGTTACTAACTTCCTTGATTTTATCCCCAAGCTTTTCAATTTCTTGACCACCAATCTTATCCACAATAACTAGAGAAACCGACCCGTTTTCCTCAGTTGTACCACCACCTCGCTTAGCACCCCTCTTTTGCTTAGGAACACGTTCAATCCGATAGAGATGATTGCCTTGCTCGAAGTAGAAAGTCACCTTAGTCAACTCGTCCTCTGAACCGGCAAAAGTTGACCTCATCTCCTCAACAATGCGATCACCACTGGTCGTTGCAAACAAGGCCACCGTCATGGCATCAAAGAGGGTACTCTTACCAGCCCCCGTGTCCCCACCAATCAAAAAGAGGGGAGCATGGTCAAACTGAGTGAAATTAATGACTTCCTTACGATAAGGTCCAAAATTGGTTAATTCTAACTGGACTGGCCTCATTGTCGACTCCTCCCAATCTCCTCAAAAATACTTTCCACAAGGGCCGTTTGTCTCTCAGACAAGATATCGCCCCCAGTCACTGTATGGTAAAAATCAAATACGATTTCCTGCGGTGACTGCATTTCCAAATCTTTTAAGTGATGATTAACAGTCAAGTTTTCTTCCCTAACATCACCAAGACGACTGAAAGTAATTTCTACAATGTCTGTCCCATAAATTTCTTCCAGACGGGCACGCACATTGATGCCCTCTAATTCCTTACGACTGGACAATTGAATATCAAAGGCAAACCAGGCTTTTTGACAAGGTTGCTCCTTATAAAATTCAGGTGACATCAAGGTTTCAAAAGGCTTCTGTAAGACCACAATCGGCCGTCTGACCTCTAGAGGATGGAAGGTCTGAGACAAATCACCAGACGCATCCAAATCCAGAATGTAGACACCCTTTTCTTCCTTACGCTTGGCTTCCTTGACATTAAAGGCGATTGGACTGCCTGAATATTGCACGCGCTTGGTAGGACTGGCAAAGCGGGTATGGATATGCCCTAAGGCCACATAATCGAAAGCTTTGAAAAGGTCACTGGTCACATTGGTAAGACCACCTACCGTATTGCTAGTTTCAGACAACATCAATTCCCGTAGACTTTGACCATCCCTATCATCCTTCTTAGAAACCGCGAAATGCGTCACCAAAATATGGGCTTTTTTAGGATCAAAAGCTTTTTCCATATCCTTTATAATGTAGGTCAAGGCATCGCCAATCCTCTGAATTTCCTTATCCTTGTCGTCCTTATAGTAAATACGGGCATCAATAGGGTCGATGAAGGGAAGCAGGAAAATCTGGCAATCCTCCAACTCAAGTGGCTCAAAAGCCTCCTCCAAACGAGTGCTTAAATGAAGGCCCTGAGGTTGAAAGAAGTCACGCCCAAAATGCAAACGTTCAGCCCCGTCGTGATTACCACTGATAGCATAGACTGGAATCTGCTCTTCCAAGACCAAGCGGGCCAAGGTTTTATTAAAAAGTTTAATCGCATCCACAGGGGGCACCGCACGGTCATAGAGGTCCCCAGCAATGATGACTCCATCCACTTTTTCGCTAATAGCCAAATCCACAATTTGTTGAAAAGCCCACTCCTGCTCTTCTAATAAAGACCAGCCATTGAGGGTTCGACCCACATGCCAATCTGACGTATGTAAAAACTTCATTACAGTCTCCTAGTTCAGTCATATTCCTATTTTACAGGAAAACAACTCTTAAATTAAAAAGAGAGAACCAAACTGGTCCTCTCTCAATATCAGCTTATCATCAACCACTGTAGTTGACAATAAAACACTTAATCTTAAGTCTAAAGACTCACTTTGAACTTACTTACCAAGATAGTATTCTTTTACAACGTTCAATTTTTCGTCAAATTCGAATACCAATGGTGGGAAGTTTGGAATTTCTACACCCATGATTTCATCGTCTGACAAGCCTTTGATGTGTTTTACAAGGGCACGGATTGAGTTACCGTGTGCTCCTACGAATACGTTTTTACCGTCTTTAAGAGCTGGAGCGATTTTATCTTCCCAGAATGGAAGAGCGCGTTCCAAGGTAACTTTCAAGTTTTCAGCATCTGGAATGACTGAGTCATCAAGTGAAGCGTAACGACGGTCTGTGTGTGCTGAATGTTCGTCATCATGTGCCATAGCAGGAGGCAATACATCGTATGAACGACGCCAGATGTGAACTTGTTCATCACCAAATTGTTCAGCAGCTTCTGCTTTGTTTTTACCAGTCAAACCACCGTAGTGACGTTCGTTCAAGCGCCATGATTTTTCAACTGGAACCCAAAGTTGGTCAGATGCTTCAAGCGCAAGGTTTGTTGTTTTGATCGCACGTTTCAATACTGAAGTGTATGCTTGGTCAAATTCGATACCAGCTTCTTTGATCAATTTACCAGCGTCGATCGCTTGTTGTGTACCTTTTTCAGACAAATCAACATCAGCCCAACCAGTGAAAAGGTTAGCTTTGTTCCATTCAGACTCACCGTGGCGAGCAAAAACCAATTTTACCATTTGATGGATCTCCTTTTATTCTTCGAGGTTGTCCCCGTTTTTCTATTCTATTTTACTAGATTTCACATGAAAAAGCTAGTCCCGACGTTGGAAAAGTGCAATTTGTCACAAAAAAGAGCCTGACGGCTCTGGTTTAAAAACAAGGTACGTTTTTATTCTTTTGAGACTGGCTATTCTGTTGCTTGATGCTCTTCAGCCCTCTCATCACCTGAAGGGTGATTTCGACTATACACGATTCCACTTAAATGCCACCACTCACGAAGGATAAAAATCCAGTAAAAGGCCTGACACAAGTAAAAGCCCCAATATAACTGGAGAAGGTCTATTTGAACCGTTAATGAAAATAGGGTGTAGATCAGAATGATGCTACATGAAATAAACAGCAAGAGCGATTGAAGGTGCGCTAGTAACGGAAGTCCTATTTTAGTGAGAATAGACCGAAATACAATTGCGACGGCCGGAAGTACAAAAAGAATTACGACTGAAATGGTGAAATAAGAATTAAGAAGGCCTTCGAACTCTTTGGCATTGTATAGAGAATGGTCACCTAGGAAGATCGTATACTGAGACGAATCATTTTCCCCTATTTTTGGATGTATATAAAACGGTGACATCAATAGGATCAAAACATAGGCCGTAAATAAGCCAAGCTGACTCATTAAATGATGATTAAATTTTATTTTATCTTTTAACATTCTTATATCCAATTTTCTACCTGACCATTTCTAATTTGAACAATCTCGCCAACCTGTTTACCTTTGATTGCTATAGAATAATAACCATCTGGTAATTCTGTTTTTTGCAAAAGTTGTTTCAATTGTTCTGGTAACTTAATATCTAAGCGATCTAATCGATCGATCTGTTTAGGAAGTTCAATTTGTATATAGATAGCTCCATTTTTTAATGCATCCTTTAAAGGAAAACCATACCAGCCAGCCAATTTAGTCCGCTTTTCTTCTATTGATTGCTTTTCGTAATCAGTATACCAAAAAATAGATTTAGCAGATAAATAACCATCCGAAAGGGATTCTTTCAGTTGGATCGTTGTCTCCTTTAACTCACTTGCTTGATGTATTTTATCCTGCAGTTCTTTTTCTAATGGTTTTCTCTCAGGGTTTACTTCTAAAGCCTTTTCAATAATTGGCAAATATGGTCTAGAATCCTCGTCGTAAAAGGATGTTAAACCACTGATGATCCCTTTATTATTTGGATTATCTAGTTGATCAAAATAAGGCATAACCATTTTTTTAAATCGAACTTCTTTTTTCAAAGGAATTGAAATTTTTTCACCGTTTATTTTTTCAGTATACAAATAATTCACATCCGGTAAAGCATCGGACCGAGTCCATGAAAAACCTGTAATCTGTATATTCCCATGGTAATTTCGACTACTGTAATATCCTTTAAGACTAGATTCTAAATTTCTATAAAAGTAAATCCCTACGATGACTGTAAAAACTAGAAACACTAGGCAAAATTTAACCTTATTACTATTTATCTTCATCTTTTTTAACCTTTTTCTCATCTACAACTTTTTGTCTCTACTTGCTTTATTGATCAGAATAATTAGATGCATCAGTAAATAAATTTTTCATGATTGATTCACCATCAGAAAATGTTATATTTTTTTTCAAAATAATTAGAAAGCCATATTTCTTTAACATTGAAAGTAGTTGGCTATCTTTTACCTTTTTTTCACTAGAAGTAGGGCTTGTACTACTATCACTAGTTTCATCATTATTCTCTTCCTCTTTTTTATAACGGATCCATGGCAAGTCAATATCCATTTTTTCTATTTCTTCATAGTAAGTGGACGTTTTATAATCCAACGAAGAGTCCACTTGACGATTTCCACTAAAACTAAATTTGATTGCTTCTTTTGGACGCTTTTGACTTACCTTTTGTGTTCGAAGGTTGATGAACAGGACATCATCATCTGTTACACGAACACCAACATAGTCGTCTTTTCCATCAGAGTACATAATAGAGTTCATCGATCCGTTAATGGTTTTGTAGCCCTTCTCTTGGGCAATTTTTAAGACATCAATCAGATGTCCCTCTCCATCCTCTTTTCCAAGTTGATAATAACGGATCTTAAAGTATTCTTCTGAATCTTTCCTATTTTGACTAATCTTCCTTAGTTTAGAATCTTGGAAAGCGAGATACCGATGCCCTACCGCATAGTCAGAACTATTCCAATCTTCCTTTTTCTTAAACGAGAGTACCACAATTGGGAGTTCATCATCCTCCCCTTCAATTGTAGCGTAATCCGTCAGTCTTTGACCTCTTCCAACATACTTATAGTTTCTCTCATGGACAAGATAGGCTACTTCTTTTGAGTAAAAGAAGGACCAGGCACCACCAACCAACATAACAGTCACGACAACTAGGGAAAGAATATGCCACATTTCCCAAGAAAAGTTTTCCAGCTTTTTCATCTTGTTCTTCCTCTCATTGGTTATTCTAATTATTATATCATGATTGAAACTATTTTTCTTCCGGTATAAAAAATAGGCATATTCTCATTGCACAAAAAAGAGCCTAACGGCTCTGGTTTTTCTCACTTTAATGTTTCTGACAGTCGGGGCAAATGCCATAGACCGTCATCTGGGTCTTGGTGATCCGATAGCCACTCTGACTGGCGGCTTCTTCACGAAGATCAGGCACATCGATTTCAACATCGGCAATGCGGCCACATTTTTCACAGACAACATTCAAATGTTCATGGCCCATGAAATCGAAATAGGTCGTGGTATCGTTTCGAACCTTGATCTCAGAAACAACCCCCTCGTCTATCAAAACTTTGATGTTGTTATATACGGTAGCCAAACTCATACCTGGAAATTGAGGCAACAAATCGCGATAAATCTTCTCAGCACTTGGATGTTCATGGCTCCCCACTAGATAGGCTAGAACGGCTCTACGGGTATCCGTTATCCGAATGCCCTTGGTACGCAGATTCTGCAAGATTTCTTCTACACATTCTTCTTCCTTACGATGCAATGCGTTCACTATGTTTCCCCCTTCCCAAAGTTTATTTGGATCAACCGATCACCTTATTATAACATGTTTCAAGCTAAATTCTCTAATTAGAATGATGTTTATGAAAAAAAATGTCCTAGGGACATTTTTTCACGAGCCTAAAAATTGAAAAGCGAGTCTTTGTCCAGAGGACATTGATAAATGTCACTTAATTAACTTTAAATTTTTTAAGTGAACCTAGGAAGAGTGAACCACCGATTAAAACAACGATGCCACCAATCCAACCTAATAGCGGGATAATAGCAACTGAACCACCAACAATTAATAATACTGAAGGAGCAACTCCTACACGTTCATCTCCTTTGTAATAAACAATAGAAATAATTCCCAATACAAGGTTAGCAATTTTCAATGCATTTAGTAAAAGAATGGAACCAGCAGTTGCATTTGTACTATATGTAGCTGCCGCAGTACCAAGAATAAAGAATGGTCCAACTAGTAATAAAATACCACCAACTAAACCGACAATTCCACTAAAGAGTGCCAATGTTTTTGTTTTCATGTTTATTTTCTCCTATTTTTCGTTCATTAACGTTGAACTTAATTTAAAATACTATTTCCTACATAGTTATCATAAGTATACAGGTATTCTAAGATTGATTTTACAATGCAATTAAAAGTTAATAACCTGTCGCAAGTCAGACAACCAAGAAAACTTTTCTTTTAACTCCCTTTCCTAATATACTTTCACGCTCCTCAGTATTATACTATTATTGCTAAAAAAAAAAAGTATTTTTTGAAAAAAATAATATTTAGTAAGATTTTTTATAAATAAGTATGTAAACTTACCTATATTTGGAGAAGATAGAACTCAAATTTTTCGTACAAAACAAGTCAAGAATTTCGTATAAATGTTAATCATTTTTTCTTTTAATCCTATAAAAGATTCAAAATGAGGTTTGTAAAAATAAAATTCTTAATCAATTGAACTGGAACTCAAAAAATTAACAATATTTCATTCAAAGGCTCTATTTTTTATATAGATCTATCGGATACACAAGCTGTTTTAATTCACAAAAAAAGGTATGAAGTATTTCACACCAGTTACTCTCGTTATATTCCATCTCACTCTCAGCCAATCCAGCTGGTCATCCAACGCACGCTACCGAGAATGATCTTGACCACAAGGATCATAAAACAAAACTCCAGCACCCACCACAGGCCTTTTAGGAGATACAAAATAGGGCGAAGAAATAAGATGGCTACTAATCCTACAATCAAGCGCATAGCGGATCCTCTCTTTCGTATTTCTTATTATACGCTGAGAAGCAAAGTCTGTCCAACAAAAAAGCATCCTAGAAAACTAGGATGACTTTTCAAAATGCAATTATTTAACTGCTTCTTTAAGAGCTTTACCAGCTTTGAATGCTGGAACTTTAGAAGCTGCGATTTTGATTTCTTTACCAGTTTGTGGGTTGCGACCTTTACGAGCTGCACGTTCACGAACTTCAAAGTTACCAAAACCGATCAATTGAACTTTTTCACCTTTTGCAAGGTAAGCTGAAACTGCTGCAAATACAGCGTCAACTGCTGCTGCTGAGTCTTTCTTAGTCAATTCTGTAGCTTCTGCCACTTTTGCGATCAAATCTTGTTTGTTAGCCATTTAACAAATCCTCCAATTTTTTTTAGGCTTTACGCCTTAACAGTACTATAATATCTAAAAAATACCTTCAGGTCAAGTACAAAACCCATTTTTTCAAACTTTTATTAGACCTTATTCATATCGGACCAAAACTGCGAAGGCATTTTCACCTGTATGGGTTTGAATAATAGATCCAGTTTCCAGTACGGAAATGGTTTTTTCCACTAAAGATTGGAGCTGAGCCTTCATTTCATTGGCCCAATCTGGTGTCCCTGCATACGAGATCCCAATTTCTGCTACCTTCTTGTGGGACAGTTTTTCTGTCAACTCATCCAACCATTTTTTAAAGGTTTTATTGCCACGCCCTTTAACAATTGGCTCAAGCTTGTCATCCTTCATCTCCATCACCACACGGATATTGAGAAGAGAGCTCAGGAGTCCTGAAACACGGCCAATCCGGCCACCTTTGACCAGATTTTCCAGAGTGGAAACCCCGATGAACAATTCTGTTTTTTCTTTGACCTCTTCGATACGGGCTAAGACAGTGTCTAGATCCGCTCCTTCTTTGGCCAATTTAGCTGCTTCAACCACTTGAAACTTCATCGCTTGGTCGGTGAAACCACTGTCAATCACGGTCACATCCACTCCGGAGAGGGTTGCCCCTTGACGGGCTGCTTCTACTGTTCCTGACAAGATATGGGACATGTGAATCGAAACGATATGGGCCCCATCTGCAGCTAACTTTTCATACACCTCCGCAAAAACCCCAACCGGTGGTTGGCTTGTCTTTGGTAGATTTTTGCTAGACTGCATTAAGCGTAGAAAATCACCTTCTCCTAACTCACTATCTGAATAAAGGACTCCGTCCACCATCACTGAAAGTGGCACAATGGTAATCCCATATGCTTCAACCACTTCAGGCTCAACCGTAACGGACGAGTCTGTCACTATTTTAATATTTGCCATATAATTCTATACTCTTCCTAAGAATGTTCTGCCTCCATTATACCAAAAAACAGCGGCTTTTGCATGGAAGGCTCTTAAACTCTGCTCTTAGTCGTCAGCTGCAGAAAAGCCTGTATTGTGAAGGACATGGTCTTGGACAATGCCTTGATCATCCAAGAGCAAACCATGGAGAACACCACCATAGACAGCTCCCCCATCGACCCCCATTTTTTGGTCGGATATCCAAAGCTTTTCTGTTCCGATCGGTTCCTTGAGTAGGCCATAGACCGGAGTATGTCCAAAAACGATCCATTTCCCTGTATGGTTTTTAGCCTCATGGAATGGTTTTCGGATCCAGACCTTTTGGTAGTCCGTTGTTTCTCTCCAATTTTCAAGGGTTAGATCCACCCCAGCATGGACAAAGTAATAGGTCTCTGTCTCATAGTCAAAAGGTAAACTACGAATGAAGGCAACCAATTCAGGAGCAGCATGCTCAACTGCTTGGGCATCCACAATCCCATCCACAGGAGTATCAAGTGGTCGACCTAAAAGTGAATTGATGGTCGTATCCCCACCATTTCTTCGGTAATGATCATAGCGTTCTTCTGGATTGTCCAGCCAAGCTAAAAACATGTACTCGTGGTTTCCAGAAAGACAAATAGCCCCGTGGTGGTCTACGTAGTCCTTTACAATCTCGATGGACCTTCTACTATCTTCACCACGGTCGATCAAATCCCCTAGAAAAACTAATTGAGCCTTTCCATCCCACTCTGTCATAAGCTCTTCAAGCATGTGGGCTTTTCCGTGAATATCTCCGACTACAAAGTATTCTGACATCGTTTTAATCCTTCTTTCTCTCTTACCGTTTCAGAAGTTGGGCTGCCTGTTGGCGAGCAGCTTCTGTGAGATCCTCTCCTGCAAGCATCTTGGCAATTTCTTCGATTCGTTCTTCTCTATTGAGCAAGCGCACAGTCGATACAGTTGAGTGTGCATCACTAATTTTTTCAATATAGAATTGATAATCCGCTGCTGCGATAACTTGAGGTAGGTGCGAAATAGCTAGCACTTGGCCATTTTGACCAATCTTATGAATTTTCGCTGCGATCGCTTGGGCCACGCGCCCAGAAACACCTGTATCCACCTCATCAAAGACAATACTGGTTTTTCCTTCTTTTCGAGAAAAAGCAGACTTAATAGCCAACATCAAGCGAGATAATTCCCCACCGGACGCTACCTTGACAAGGGGTTTAAAGTCCTCACCTGGGTTGGTTGAAATATAAAACTCGACCGCTTCATTGCCCTCCCGATTGAACTTCGCCTTGCTAAAGCGCACTTGGAAACGAGCCTTGTCCATATAGAGGTCTGCTAATTCTTGTTGAATTTCATTTTCCAAAGCTTGGGCCAATGCATGCCGCTGATCACTCAAATCCTGAGCCAAGCCTACCAGGCTTTTTTCTAAGCCCTTGAGTTCTTTTTCCAGATCCTCAGACGAAAGATTGCTCCCCGTGAGGAGGCTATATTCTTTGGTGATTTGCGCTAAGTATTCCAGAACATCCTTGACTTGGCCACCATACTTGCGCGTGATCGAGTGGATCAAGTCCAAGCGCGATTCGACCTGCATGAGACGATTGCCATCAAACTCCAGACCATCAACCACATCTTCGAGGCGTTTGGTAATGTCCTCAAGGGCATAAAAGGTTTCCGCCAACTGGCCTGAGAGCTCTTTGTAGATTGGATCATATTCTTCGATACTTTCCAGATCATTCATGGCTGATCGAACATTGGTGAGACTAGAGAAATCTTCTGCATCTAGCATGGTATAGGCATTGGTGAGGGTATCGGCAATCATTTTGTAATTGAGTAATCGTTGGCGTTCTTGCTCCAGACGCGTATCCTCATCCACTTCCAAGGCAACTGCTTCAATCTCAGCAATTTGAAACTCAAGCATTTCAATCCGAGCCTTGTTTTCCTGCTGGTTTCGCTGGAGTTCTACTACTTGTTTGCGCAGGCGTTTGTAGTCTTCAAAGGTCTGACGGTAAGCGGCTTTGGTTTGGAAAAAGCTAGCATCCCCGAATTCATCCAGCATGGCGATATGCAATTGGGGCCGCATGAGTTCTTCCTGGTTATGCTGGCCATGGATATCCACCAAATGTTGACCGACCGCCTTTAAGACCGATAAATTCACCATTTGCCCATTGATCCGACTGACACTGCGACCATTTTGCAAAATCTCACGTCGAATGATCAACTCATCGGTCCACTCTAGCCCTTGTTCTTCAAAAATAGCCGTCAGGTTGCGATTGCTCTCAACAGTGAAGAGGCCTTCGATTTCCGCTTTTGGAGCACCGTGGCGAATGACATCCGTCGTTGCACGGCTTCCCAGCATCATGTTCATGGCATCGATAATGATGGATTTCCCGGCACCCGTTTCCCCCGTCAGTACCGTCATTCCCTTTTCAAAATTGAGAGAAATCTCTTCGATAATGGCGAAGTTCTTAATCGAAATTTCTAATAGCATCGGCTCTTACCACCCAAAGATCGATCTGATAATATTCTCTGCTTCTGGGGCGGAATGGGCTAGGATTAAAATGGTGTCATCATCAGCAACAATGCTAAAGATATGGTTTTTATAAATATCTCGCAAGCGACGTTTGACCAAGGGGGCTGTTCCTGGCACCATGGTCAAATTCACAAATTCTCCCATTCGACGGTGTGACAAGATATTGCTTTCAATCATCCCAATCCCTTGATGGTGCTTGCGGGGCAATTCATAAACATAGGTCATGTCTTTCAAAGGGCGTTTGACAATTCCTAATTCCTTAATATCGCGTGACACCGTCGCCTGAGTTGCTGAAATGCCTTCTTCTTTCAAATGTTCGACGATTTCTTCTTGCGTCCCTACTTCATGATCGCGAATGAAGCGACGAATTTTTTCCAATCGAATATTCTTACTCTTCATGTTTAAATTCTCCATGTGCCTGATCTACCACAGCTTGGAGTTCTTCGGTAGTCGGCATTCTTTTTTCTTCTTTCTTTTCTAAATACATCAAAAATTCAATATTGCCATGGCCTCCTTGAATAGGAGAATAGTCCATTCCCATCACAGAAAAACCATGTTCCCCAGCAAAAGTGGCTACTTTTTCAAGGACTGCCAGATGAACCTTGAGATCCTTTACGATACCGTGCTTGCCAATCTGCTCACGTCCTGCTTCAAACTGAGGTTTGACTAGGGCCACCACTTGCCCATGATCCGCCAAAATCCGATGAAGGGCTGGCAGAATCAAGTCCAAGGAAATAAAGCTGACATCGATACTCGCAAAGCTCGGCGTCACCTCAAAATCATCAGGCTCGGCATAGCGGAAATTGTACTGTTCCATCGAGACCACGCGCGGGTCATTGCGCAATTTCCAAGCCAACTGATTGGTCCCGACATCCACCGAAAAGACCTTACTAGCACCGTTTTGCAGCATGACATCTGTAAAGCCACCTGTAGAAGCTCCAATATCAATGGCAATCTTGTCCTCTACAGTTAAGCCAAATTGGTTCAAGGCTTTTTCTAATTTGAGTCCCCCACGACTGACATACTTGAGCTTTTCACCTTTTAATTTCAACTCAGTTGCTTCATCAATTTTTTCACCTGGTTTATCAAAACGCTCGCCATTTATAACGGCAACAACGAGGCCAGCCATAACCCCTCTTTTAGCTTGTTCGCGGGTGTCAAACAGGCCTTGTTTGTAGGCTAATACATCCACTCTTTCCTTAGCCATGTATACGTAATCCTTCTATTAATTTCTTGATTGCTTGCGGATGAAAGGCGCAGATAGCGACTAGCTGATCCAACAAGTCCTCACAAGCATCCAATTCTCTTTCAAGCAATGCTTTTGATGCTTCCAATCCTAAGAGAGCTGGATAGGTTGATTTTTCTGCCACTAAGTCCTTTTGAGGCGTTTTTCCCAAAGCCTCAAAATCAGCCACCAAATCCAAGATGTCATCCCGCACTTGAAAGGCGAGACCTAATTTTTGCCCGAGCTGTTTCAAAAGCTGACGAATGTCTGCTCTCAGCTCCAAAATAGAGCCCGCTGCAATGAACGGATAGGCAAGGAGTCGTCCTGTCTTGTTGGCATGGATGGTCTGTAATTCCTCTAAGGTGAGCTGTTTGTGCTCCCCTTCCATATCCAGGACTTGGCCAGCGACCATTCCACGACTA
>OBVA01000478.1_pt1 | contig 17326 bp, 11 predicted proteins | sample 1495021 | NCBI WGS metagenome assembly OBVA01 (sample SAMEA2579965, study PRJEB22360) | human gut metagenome | biome: human gut; feature: human-associated habitat; material: faeces | place: Denmark | collected 2008/2010
CCTGCACTACCTCCATTATAAACGCCTCATCAATCACTCTTCCGTCGATTTTCAAAGGCAAAATAATATTTTCCCACACAGTGAGCATCGGAATCAAATTATATCGTTGAAAAATAAAACCGATTTTTCGTCTTCTAAAAATAGTCAACGCCTCATCATCCAAGGCTTCTAATGCTTTTCCATCAACGATGACCATGCCTTCTGTAGGAACATCCAATCCACCAATCATATTCAGAAGCGTTGTTTTCCCGCTCCCCGATGAGCCTACAACTGCTAAAAACTCGCCTCTCTCTACAGTTAAATTAACGCCATCGAGCGCTCTAACCGCAGTGGCTCCTGAGCCATATACCTTGATTAATCCTTGTACTTCTAAAATAATCATCCCAGCACCCCCAAAAATAAAAATAAGGCATAGTCTTTTCCTTTTACAAAGACTATACCCTATTTACCTCTCAAAGCCGTCTCCATAATCTCTCAGTTTTGAGAGATTTCATTCTTTAAAAAGAACAAAGAAAACACGCTCCCCTTTTGCACTTCCGAGCAGACCTTTATAAATCCGCCTTGAGCACGCATGACCTCTCTTGCTACATACAATCCTAGCCCAACGCCATCTCGGTTGCTCACCATTTCCGAGCGATAAAACCGTTTAAAAATCGCTGCCTGCTCAGCTTTCGCAATCCCAATACCGTCATCTGTCACATTAATTCGGACAAAAGTCGGATACTCCTCTACGTCCACCTTAACGATTCCTCCCCTAACAGTGTACTTTAATCCATTATCAATGACATTCGCCAGTGCTTCCACGGTCCATTTCATATCATACACAGCATCAACACTACTCTTCTCCACAAGGAATGTAATCCCTTTTTGATTAGCCATAGCTTGGAAGCGCATCATCATCATACTCAGCAACAGCTGTATTGGTTGCTTTACCGGATATACGCGAATCATTCCGGTTTCAGTTCTAGCATACCTCGTCAAAGTTCCGATAAGAGCATCCAAAGATCGAACTTCCTCTTGAACAGCAGCAAGGGCCCCCATCAGCTCCGACTTATTCAAAATATCCACTTCATCGATTTGTTCTTCTATAAGGGCTGCATATAACATGATATTTGAAATCGGCATCACCGCCTGATGAGAGATATCTGATATTTTTGATTGAAAGTGCGCCAAGTCATCCCGAAGCTCCTGTTCGGAAACCGCTCGATCATGCAGATACCTCCACATATCATTTTCAATCGACGCCACATTGGATTCATCCAAATGCACATCCGGCAATTGTCCAGAAATCGCTTTCTCCAACAATTCCTGAATACCTTGCGACAGATTCTGCATTTTTCGATGGTAAACCATACTGAATATACCACTGAGCACCAAACATATAACACCGAAAATCCATCCAAAATACAACATATTACTCCACCCAAGAATAACCAATACCATAAACTGTTTTTAGATGCATTTGTCCTTCATCACCCAGTTTTTTGCGCAAACGATTTACAACCACCGACAGCGCATGTGAATCAACAAATTCATTATCTCCCTGCCATACCTCATCAACAAGTTGTACCCTCGAAAGACACATACCTGTATGCTCTACCAGTTTACGAAGTAATCTCTGTTCCGTCTTACTCAATTCAATCACTTGATGGTTATGAGTGAATATCATCTTATCAAAATCGAACGAACAATCACCAACCTCATACACTGCACACTTTGAGGATATACTTCGTAGTTGCACTGCCACTCTTGCACGCAACTCCGCTAAGCCAAATGGTTTCGTGACATAGTCGTTGGCGCCCATTTCTAAGCCACGCACTACATCCATCTCCATCTTATTGGCGGTAAGAATAATAACAGGCATCTGTGTCTGTTGACGTAATTCTTGTAAAAAGTCAAAGCCACTTCCATCTGGAAGATTGACATCTAACAAAACGAGATTAACTGCGTCTTCTGTACAGTACTTCCTTGCCGTCTCAATCGTATCGGCTTGAAGGCAGTAGTACTCACTTCGCAAAGCGAACTTAATTCCATCATTAAGGTTTCTGTCGTCTTCTATAATCAATATCGTCTGTTTCACATTATTTCACCTCTTCAAAGGACAAACATACGGTTCCATTATACCTTACCTAACCATGCTAAGGTCAAGAATAATTCATCCTGCACAAAGGACTTCGACTTCAATTACAAATATCAACAAAAAACTCCCAACTCCTTTAATAATCAATGGAGTTGGGAGTTTTTCAATTCATGAATTAGTTTGCTTTTTTGAATTGAAGCAAGTTGCTTTTTTCGTCTTGTTCGTGACGAATATCTTCTTCAGGCAAAATCATCGCAGTCAACATACCGCTTACATCGAGGTAACGACCTTTTTTAAGGTTCTTCAATGCAGTGAGGTAGCTTGGTGCAATAACGTGCAAATCTTGACCTTCGCAATCAACAACAATATCAAAGATGTTTGCCATGCCACCGAGTGCAACGTTTTCAAAGGATTTGATTTTGAAAATCCCTTGGGAGAAGCTGAATGGAACAATGCGATAATCCTTTACGAGAGTTTGCATCATTTGTTCAAACTCAGGATTACGTTTTTCTGCATTTTCATTGAGCATTGCAGAATACATCAAACCGGTTGGCAAGAAGGTACCGATTTCAGGGAGCTCGATGTCTTTCTTCTTGTTGTTGTAATCTTTTTTGGTGTTGATGATATTAACATCAAATGCATACATATTGATGTTTGCAGGAATTGGTTCGCCTGCAGCTGCATTGCGAATATCGTTTTTGTTAGCGGTTTCCAACAATACAGGAATCAACTTTTCGCCAACCTTCCACATTGCTGGCAATGCGGTATCAAAGCGATCGTCTTCGGTTGCAACATATGTGTCAAAGTCTTTTTCCAAAGCGATGGTGCCGTCGCTAGCACGTCCAGTATCAAAATGAACGTCAATGCGCCAAATGCCATCTTCATTGGAATCGCCTTTGGTTTCAAGATAATGGAAGAAATGCATATGCTTGTCTGCATCATAATAATGGGTGCTCATCCCGTTACCGGTTTCCTTTGCATCCCCACGTTGCAGAATGTACCATTGCATCATTTCTTCTAATTCGTCATGGTTAAAGCATGACAATTGTAAGTTCATTAATTCTTTCAAAAACGCCATGAATAGCTCCTCCTTGTATACATCTAGTACTAATAGTATCACTAACCCGAACCTTCAATCAACAGTTTTTATAAAAATTATAGCAATTGTGAAAGCATGCCACACTTTCATAAAATCTAATACGACCGACTCTCGATTCTTCTTGATTTTTTCCTATATTGACATACGACACAGACTTCCTCCACAGCTTTTAACACGCTTTCCAAAAAAGAAGCACCAACGTTTTAAGGTTGGTGCTTCTTTTTACGATTATTTCTTTTTCATGCCCGCCATGCGATTGCTACGGTCGCTTTGATTGTACGCATCAGAAAGAATTTCTACAGTATGCTTTACAGAGCAATGACCGCCAAAGCGTTTTTGACCGTCTGTCAATTGCATCATGCAAGAACCGCAACCAGTAACAACAACATCAGCGCCGGTTTGTTCAATATCTTCACATTTCTTCTTTTGAATATCCATAGAAAGATCATAATGTGTCAGGCTAAATGAACCAGCAGAACCACAGCAACGATTTGGTTTTTTCATTTCACGGAAGTCAATATCCGGAAGATCACGCAAAATTTGACGTGGTGGTTCAATAACACCAATACCACGACGCAAGTGGCATGGGTCATGATAAGTTGCAACCATCTTAGCAGTGTGTAACCCACTCACATCAGCTTTCACAACATTCATTATGAAGTCGCTCCAGTCGATGACTTTTGCTGCGACCTTCAAAGAATCTTGATAAGCATCGGTGTCTTCAAGCAATTCAGGATAATGTTCCTTTAAAGAAAGGGCACAGGAACCGCAAACAGTAACAATATAATCCACATCCATGTTTTTAAATAAGTTTACATGGTCGAGCGCCATTGCTTTTGCGGTTTTTTGTTCACCATGTGCAAGGATTGGGGTCCCACAGCAATGTTGTGCCTTTGGTACAATCACTTCCACATTATTATGTTTCATAACATTCATCAAAGAATATGCGACGTTTGGATACATATAATTAGAAGAGCAACCGGTAAAGAACGCCACTTTGAACTTTGCAGGGCCCATTGGCTTGTTCACTTCCGGTACAGACATGCGGAATGGCTTGTTTGCCAAAGAAGGGACCACACGACGCATATCCAAACCAAATGGGAAACGAGGAGTGTAGCCGCCCATGGACTTTTCTTTTTTGAAAACAGCCCCCTGGAAGTTACCACCGAGACGCATCCCAGTATCCATCAATTTTGGACGTTCTACCACATTGAAAATAACCTTTTTCAATGGGTGTAAGCCTTCCTTACGAACCAATTCGGAACGTGCAGCCAAAACAATTTTATCAATAGCAACGCCGCAAGGACAAACTTCAACACACGCCTTACAGGTTAAGCACATGTGTAAGTTATGTTCCAAACCTGGAGTATTGGTATCAACCAAGCCCTTCAATAACGCGTCAACTAATTTAATTTTCCCACGAGCAACGCTGCCTTCCATACGAGTTTCCGCATAAATCGGACATACTTCCTGACAGTTGCCGCAAGACATACATTTAATGACTTCTTCTCTGACGAAGTCTAAAGTTTCAAATGGTGCGCTCATTCCTTATTCCCCCTTAAAGAAGAAATGGTCCGGATTGAACATATAGTTCGGGTCAAAGGCTTCCTTGACACGACGAATCACTTCCATGCCAGCTGCGCCAAATTGATCTTCCATGAAACGTGCTTTAGCGATGCCAATACCGTGTTCACCGCTTAAAGTACCACCCATTTCGAGCGCTGCAGCAAAAATATCGTCTACACACATACGAACACGTTTCATTTCTTCTTCATCACGTGCATCGGTCAAGATGGTTGGGTGCAAGTTACCATCGCCTGCATGACCAAAGGTACCGATTTGAAGATCATACTTTTCAGCAAGTTCTTCCAAACGAACAAGCATATCTGGAATACGGCTACGTGGAACGGTAGCATCTTCAAGAACAGTAGTAGGTTTTACGCGTGCAAGTGCAGGCAATGCCGCACGACGTGCTGCCATAAGTTCGTCACGTTCTTTGTCGTCTTTTGCAAGCTTCACATCTTGGCAGCCGTTCTTTTTGCATTGTTCAACAACCTTTTGTGCTTCAAGCTCAACTTCAGCTTCAACCATGCCGTCAACTTCAATCAAAAGCATAACCTTTGCTTCGATTGGCAAGCCGATATGAGTAAAGTCTTCAACAACTTTCAAAGTTGCTTGGTCAAGCAATTCCATGGTTGCAGGAATAACCTTGTTGGAGATAATGCCGTTGATGGCATACCCTGCATCCTTCAATACATTAAAGGTTGCAGTCATGGTTTTTACGTATTGAGGTTTTGCGATGAGTTTTACAAGAATCTTGGTGATAATCCCCAAAGTCCCTTCAGCACCGCAAACGAGCTTGGTAAGATCATAGCCGGCAACATTCTTTACACTCTTGCCACCAAAGGTAACCAATTCACCGTTGGCAAGAACCATTTCTACACCAATAACATAGTCTTTGGTCACGCCGTATTTTAAACCGCGGAGACCACCGGAAGACTCGCTAACACTACCACCCATGGTTGCAGTTTTTACAGTCCCTGGATCTGGTGGATAAATAAGGCCATATGGACTTACAGCCTCATTGAGTTGGTTGATGATTACGCCCGGTTGAACGGTAGCAGTTAAGTTTTCAGGGTCCACTTCAAGAATTTTGTTCATACGGGTGGTAACCAGTACAACCCCTTTGCGAAGCGGAATGGTACCACCGGAAAGGTTGGTACCGGAACCACGGGTATAGATATGGAAATCTTCAGCCTTGGCAAGCTTAACGATTTCAATGATTTCTTCGGCGGTTTCTGGGAGCACAACCACTTCAGGCATAACTTGTGGTTGGTCCGGAGTCCCATCATAAGAATATGTTAACAAATCCCCTTTATCAGTGAGAACATATTCATCGCCTACGATTTTTTTGAGTGCTTCCACTACATTTTTGTCAAACATAATTTTCCTCCTATATCCGATTATTGAGGTAGTCACCTCTTGAAAGTTGAACACGGTCGAATAAGCGACCCAATTCATGTGCTGTTAACGGGCGAATTTGGCCGATATCAACATGGGATAATGTTACTTGGTCGACAGCCACGCGCGTCAGTTTCAAGCATGGAAAACCTACTGCATCCAACATGCGACGGACTTGACGTTTTTTGCCTTCGTGAATCACAAGCTCTACCACAGAATTTTTGCCAATTTTCTTCACAAATCGAGCCTCCGCCGGTGCAGTCATCCCATCTTCAAGTTCAACACCTTCAGAAAGATTTTTTAAAGCCTTAGAAGTTATCACGCCTTCAACTTGTGCAACATATTTCTTTTTAATATTATATTTCGGATGGGTCAAACGATATGCTAAATCACCATGATTGGTCAAGAGCAACAGCCCTTCCGTGTCCATATCCAGTCGTCCCACCGGAACAACACGTCCACGCAATTCCGGACACAAATCAAAGATGGTTGGTCTGTTTTGCGGATCCGTTGTCGTTGTTAAATAGCCTGCCGGCTTGTTGAGCATATAAAATAAATACTCATCTTTTACCTTGATGTCCTTGCCATCTACACTGACACAGTCAGTCTCCGGATTTATTTTAACCCCTTGGACTCTGACAATTACGCCATTTACTCGAACACGGCCCTCCGCAATCATCGCTTCACTTTGTCTACGTGAAGCAATGCCACAATCCGCCATATATTTCTGCAATCTTATGAATGTCATGATAAATCTCCCATATTGTTTATACTACATTATCTCAAGTTTCTCAAATAGTCATTTATTATGCTTTTTTGAAATTATTTTTCTATTTAAACAATTGTCACAATGTGCTACTCAATTTGCCCGCTCACCCAGGACATCAGTACTGATTTTGTATTCATATCGGGGTGTTCCAGTACTTGCTCCAAGGCTTTGTGAAGCATATTACCAATATGTCGACCATTTAACCCCAACGCCTTCATATCTTCACCGCCGACGGCAAGGTCTTTAATTTGATAGCAATCGCCCCGAGCAATAATTTCATCCATAAGCATTTCAATCTGCCCAAACAAATCAATAAATTGTGCTCGTTGAAATGGAAAATCGTGCGCCATTAAATCGGCCACCTTCACCTTTATGAGACGGCGTAATTGTTTTTCACCCATTTTTGACAAATGACGGCGGATATTCACTGTTTCAGGCAAAAGGATATCATTATGATGCTTAATAAGCTCTACTACATCTTTACGTGTCACATTATCATATTTCAAATCACGCAATACTTTATTGGCAATGTCCGCACTCACTGCCGCATGATTGACAAAATCATCATATCCTTTTTCTATATTTTCAAACCAAGTAAACGGTTTTCCAATATCGTGAAGTAGCATGGTAAGACGCAAAACCAAATCCGGTTCAATCACCCCCACCGATAATAAGGAGTGTTCAAAAACATCCAAAAAGTGATGCCCTCCGTTTTGCTCAAATGCAACGGTATGACACATCATCGGTAGCATATAAGGATACATCCCTACATTATATAAATCCTGCAATCCCCGCGCCGGATGCTGTGCCAATAAAATTTTATTAAGTTCCACTTGTATCCGTTCTTTAGAAATATGTTTCATTAAATGGCTCAGCGCCACCGCAGCTTGATAGGTTTCCGCATCATAATCAAAATCAAGGACTGTGGCAAAACGCACCATACGAAGCATTCTCAAGCCATCTTCATTAAAACGTTTATACGGATCGCCGACTGCTCTAATCACACGTTGCTTTAAATCCTCTTTTCCATGAAAAAGATCAATCAAGCCCTTTTCCGGATGCCACGCCATCGCATTAATGGTAAAATCCCGTCTGCTCAAATCTTCTTTTAATTCTGCGGTAAATGACACACTTTTCGGATGACGATGGTCCACGTAATCACCGTCAATACGAAATGTCGTCACTTCATAGGCACCGTCACGCTCTAAAATAGTAATGGTACCGTGTTGCAAACCGGTAGGAATCACGCGCATATCTTTAAATATTTCCAGCATATCTTCTACATGAGCAGACGTGCAAATATCCCAATCACTTGGCGTTTTATTCATAAGTGAGTCTCGTACGCAGCCACCCACAATATAAGCCTCATACCCAGCAGAGTTGAGCCGTTGAATAATATGTTTTGCGCCTTTTGGAATGATAATTTTCATGCTTTCATCTCATTTCTGATAAATCAACTTGTAGCTCTTGATTTTTTATTTCCTCCGGTTCATCACCATAAGAATGCATCCCCAAGAAATGATGCATTATCTCTCCGGTCTGAGGATGACAGTATGTAAGCGCCGCTGCATGTAGCAGTGGTCGTTTCGCTCGAATAGCAGGACCGCCGTATGTCACATCGCCCACTAAAGGATGTCCTTGATGAGAAAGATGAACACGGATTTGATGGCGTCTGCCAGTATCAATACGCACCCATACAGCTGTTGCTTGTAGTCGTTGATCATAATAAAGCGGTGTTGCTAAAGTGCTACACGTTTTTCCGCCTTCGCCCACATAAAACAACGGGCCAATCCTATGTCGTACAGAGAAGGCACATTCGCAAATATGCCCTTGTAAATGCACCGGCTCAAGCATTCTACCATATGCAAAACACTGGTAGTATTTTTTTGCACGATTTTTACTCAATTGACCGGCCGCATAACTATTTTTTGCCAATAGCACCAATCCACTTGTCCCAATATCCAAACGACTGACAGGGTGATAAATACAGGCCTCGCCATTGGCTTCTAGATGCGCCAGAACAGCGCCGGCAAGCGAACCCCGTTCGCCACGTCGACGCGGAAACATCGTTACACCTGGCGGCTTATCTACCACAAGCACCATATCATCCTCATAGACGACCGTCAATGGTATATCTTCATGGATAATGTCACTATCTTTCTCAGAAGGTGCCATAGCGAGAGAAATCTCATCTCCGGATTCTACCACATAACGCACTGTGTGACGGCTGCCATTGACTAAAATTCCCGTAGGATGGGCCTTCAACCGTTTCAAAAGACGCTTCGATATATCCATACGTGCTTTTATGACATCCTTCAATAACTTTCCTGCATCTGTTTCGTCAGCATGATAATAAATGCGGCTCATTCGCGCACCTCAAAATGAGCATGACTTCCACGTTTTCCGCTGGTCACCACTAAATGTGCCGGAATCCGCTCTTTAAGCTCGGCAACGTGAGAAATAACCCCCACTAATCGTCCACTATCCTGAAGCTGTAACAAGGTTTCTACGGTATCATCTAAAGATTCATCGTCAAGTGTTCCAAAGCCCTCGTCAATAAAGATAGTCGAAAGCTCTACCCCACCACTTTCACCTGTCACCACATCGGCAAGTCCTAACGCCAAAGATAGGGATGCTTTAAAACTTTCACCACCGGATAATGTTGCCACATCACGCGCGCGCCCTGTATATTGATCCATCACATCCAAATCAAGGCCAGCCTGCTTTCGCCCATCGCGTACCGATTCTTTTCGGCGGAAAGAATAGCGACCGTGGGTCATACGTGCTAACCGCGCATTGGCATGTTCGAGCATACTCTCAAAATAATAAGCTTGCGCAAAAATTTCAAAACGCATATTAAAACGGTTTTTTCCGTCAAGTACATCACGCAGTTGCCCCAAAATAGCATAATCATTTTCCAACGCCTTAAACTGAGTCAGCAGATTTTGAATGTCCTTCATAATGCTCGCATTACTTTTGCAACGTGCTTTTTGCTCAGACAACAAGGTATTTGCTTCTTCCACCTTTGCCTGCCACATTTTGCACTCTGCCTCTAAGGCGTGCAAATCAACTAAGGTCTTTTGTTCCTGTAAGCGTTCCTCCAACATTCGGCAAGTCGTGACAGCTTGTGTCCATGCTTGGTTATAACGTTCGATTTCTTGCTGTAACAAGTTTTTTTCTGCCATATCCTTTTTGGCGGCGAAATAACATCTATCGTCGGAAAACACCGCCTCCCTTGCTTCTGTGAAAGTGCCTTCAAGGGTCTTTACCGTATGTTCATGATTTATAAGATGCGCTTTCTTTTCAGCCAAGGCACTTTCCGCAGAGGCTTGGTCGATTAGCAATCTTGCATGCGCTTCCTGTGCTTCATTGAAAGCATCATCGGCACGTTGGTGCTGCTGTTTGATGGCTTCGATGGAATCCGATAAGCTTGTGATTTCTTCATCACCGGAAAATCCTTCAGCAACCTCAAGCGCTTGGACTTCCGCACGCGTTTGTTCCAACATCCCTTGCGCTTGTCCAGCTTGGGTCGCTGCCTCGGTGTATTCCTGTTGTAAGGTCGCTTGCTCTTGTTTTAAGGTAGCAAGTTTACTGCCCTGTGCTTCATAGGTGACTAATTCTTGAGCCACGGCATCGACCTCTTGCTTTAATTGTTCATACTGCTGTTTATTTTGAACGCCTCGTTCTTTGAGAACGTTTTGATAGCGCTGTACCTCATCGATATCTTCCAAATCGGCATTGAGGACATGAAGTTCTTCCATATCACGTTGAAGCAAGGATTTGAGTTGTTCGGTAGACGCTTGGGCACGCAGATAATCTTTTTGCGCTTCGTCGCGTGCAACAAGTAACGCATCTTCTTCAGCATGCGCACCACTGCCCTGCGCAAGATTCGGATGATGAATTGCCCCGCAAACCGGACATGGCATGCCATCCTCCAAGCCCACCGCTAACAAAGCGGCTTCATGCTGACGATTCTTTTCTCGTGCTTCTTGAAGGGCTTCCTCTTTCTGTGCTAAAACAGCCTCCGCCTTCGCCTCATCTTTCAAAGCTGTTTGTAAACGTTTGTAACGTTCCAGTGCCGTCGCAGTCGATTTAAAATTCACACGGTCTTCCTGCAAGGTTTGCTTCAACTGTACAAGCAACACTTGCTTCTTGGAATGTGCTGTTTGTAAGCCTTGCTGCTTCTCAACAGCTTCTTCTGCACCTTTCACCTTTTCCGAAAGGCGATTGAGTGCCTCTTGAGCCACGCATTGCTTTTTTTGCATATCTTGAGCAGTGCGCTGTGCTATCGCTAAATCTGCTTTCTTTTTCATATATTGTTGCAAATGCGCCAGTTTGTTAGATAATTCCGGTACCTTTTGGAAAGCCTTATCCGCCTCCTGCTTTTCCAACAACGCTTTTTGATGGCGTTCTTTAACCACCTTGCTTTGTTCATTCAAACGCTGACAGTCCGCTTCCGTATCCGTCAGCGCCTGTTGTAATACATTAAGCTGGCTCTTTGCCTCCAAAAAACGGTCTTCCTTGACTGCTACGGCTTCGGCTTTCTCTGCTTCTTTGATGCGTTCCTTCATGACACGGATGGCATCACCGCGTTGTTCAAGGACCGCCTTTTGCGCAACCGCATCCTGCCATAAACGTACATCTTCGTTGTGCTGCTTTTGCGTGTTGAACGCATCAATGGCCATTTTATACGCCACATCGGCTTTCTGAACCTTTTCAGTAAAATCGGCAATTTTGTTTTCTTCATCCTTGACGGTGCAATCCAAACATGCCACCTCTTCGTCAGATGGAAATTCTCCGTAGGTAAGCACTTTATCTGTCTTCAACATTGCACATTGTGCCTGATATTGCATCCGCACGCGCTCATAATCACCACTCATCTTACTCACACGCCCTTTTAAACGCTGTAATGCAAGATCATATAGACTGGTATTAAAAATATTGCGCAATAACTCGCTTTTCTCCTTCGTTCCGGAAATCAAAAATTCTTGAAACGCGCCTTGTGGTAGCATCACAATTTTTTTAAACTGCTCCTCTTCCAAACCAATAAGCTCAACAATTTTCGTATCAACTTCGGAGATTTTTGTCAGTGGCAAGAAATCCGTATGTCCTACGCATTCAAGAACCACCTCTTGGCCGACTTCCCTTCGCCCATCACCACGTTTTTTTGCTACCCACTGTTTTGGTTGACGACGAATACGGTATTGTTTGTTCCCAATCTCAAAAATAAATTCTACAAAAGTTAGAATGTCGTCATCCGGCTTCAGAAAATCACAGCGCAAACTGGCTGGATCCATCCCTTTTTTACTCAATTTACCATAAAGTGCATAGAGTATAGCCTCAAACACCGTTGTTTTCCCAGCCCCAGTTGGGCCGGTAATCACAAACAGACGTTGCAACCCCAACGCATCAAAATTTAACACAGTTTGGTCAGCATAGGGACCAAATGCCGAAATGGTCAATGTAATAGGTCTCATAGCTCCTCCTTCTGCACTTCTTCAAAGATTTCTTGCATGACTGTGCTCATTTCCTTTTCTGGTACTTGTTCAGTTACTTGCTCATAAAAAGTCTCAAATAACGCCAGCGGTGAAAGTGCTGACTTTTTAGCAATCGGTGCAACCGAATCTGTATTCGCCACCAAAGCAGCTTGACGCTCCAACAGCATGATATTCGGATAACAGCTCTTCAAGCGTTGCATCGGTTCTATGAGGCTGCCACTGTCTTCCAAAATCACACGTACATAATCCTCTTGATGCGGTTTCACCGCCACCGGCACCTTGAGTAACTCTTCCAAATGACCTTTGATGGTTACCAACTTATGCGGTGCATCTAATGGAATCGGCGTATACTGAACCATCTGTTTCTCAGAAAGCACCACATCCAACATTACCTTCTGATGCTTTTCCTCTGAAAAGGAATACTGCATTAAACTTCCGGCATAACGAATGTTTTCACTTCCGGCACGCTGGTGTTGATGCAAGTGCCCCAAAGCCACATAATCAAACTTCGATAAAGATGCACTTTTCCAATACTCTGTACCGCCAATAGAAAGCACACGCTCAGAGTCACTGGTAACCAATTCATCATCGCCAGTCACCACACCATGTGCCACCAACACATTACGTGCTTTCTCATCCACCTCTGTATGATTCAGAATCCAGTCCATTGCCTGAACATAGGAGAGTCCCTCCGTTTCAGGCACTACGGTGTGTAGTACCGCCAAATCCGCATAAGCCATCAGATACACATCGACAGGTCCTTTTTCATCTTCAAAGCGCACCTTTGGAATCGGCCAAGTAAAGTTTCCCACCAAGTGCAAGCCCACCTTGGCTTGAATGGCATTGGCAAAACCTAGCCGTTCCCCGCCATCATGGTTTCCGCCAATGGCCAAAATCGGCACCTTTAAATCCAACACCACTTCGGACACAAACTCATCAAACAACGACACCGCTTCAATAGGTGGATTCCGACGATCATATATATCCCCCGCTAAAATAAGTGCATTAGGTTTTTCTTGAGCAATCAATCTTGTGACCTGTTTTAAAATCACACGTTGATCATCTACCATCGAATAACCGTTTACCTTTTTTCCGATATGTAAATCTGCCAAATGAAAAAATCTCATAGGCCCCTCCTTTTTTACATTCCACCAAGTATCATAGAGATGATTGTTGCCGGTATTGCTACGACAGCCCCTAACCATCCCATCCGTTCTACACGTGTAAAGTAAGGCTGCGCAATATCACGTACCATCACTTCAAGCTCTTGTGGCGATAATGCACAAATTCTGTCATAGGTGAGCGTCGGAATATCAATCATCATCATAAGCACGCGCCCCCGTTGACCAATAGTCTGCCAAAAAGTTGGAGCAACATCACGCCACAAACCTTGTGTACATGTAATCACACTGTTTTTCTCAATATGAGACCAACGAAAGATCTCATCACACCAAGCCCAAAAACGCAACTCGGAAAGTGATAGCATCTCCGCAATAGATACATCACAAAAAGCCTCTTTACGCGCTATATCGAGCACCGGCGACAAGCGCTCTGCCAAAAGCGCCCACTTTATGTGGGAAGTCATTTTCATTTCTTGCAAGTACTGCGCTCCAACTTCCAATATAGGTGCAACCACAACACTTACATCCTTTGTTAGGGCATCAAGATAAGAATTTGGCCATTTTTCAATATGAACCAATAAGTTCAATATATGGCGATGCACCCAATCTGCCTGAATCCCCTGACTCCATTGCGCCAGCCATTGCCCTTGTGCCTCCGAAATTGTAACACCACAGTCCATCAAATGACGGCCTGCAAATTGCGCCATGGCCCAGCGTTTCAATTGCATCTGCACCTGTTCCTCACGCTGAGCAAGATAATCCGGCAATTGATGCTCAATAAAATAGGCTACCACGCGCTCAATTTGTCGATCACCACTCGCCATACGATAGGCCAATTGAAGTGGGAAAGACAGTTTTTTTGAAATATAATCACCTAAAGCGCCTGCAATCTCATGCGTATAACGGAGTAAGCGGCTCGATAAATCTTGATAAATCGGCAAAATATGTTGCCATGCTTTTTCATAGACCGCCTCATTCTTAGGCAAATACCAATGTTGAAGCACCCCATTGCCCAGCGCTACCCATCGTTCTTCCGATAAGCCATGAAGTGTTTTTGTGATTTTATCGGACCATACACGTTCATTTGCCTCTGCCATTGCGACCTTACAAATGCCACGATGCAGCCATTGAAAACGAACAGCCACATTTCCAACTGTGCGGTGATTTAAATAACACTGAATACCCGTTGTTGCCAACTTTTGCATTAAACCAACCATCTGCGCTTCTGAAAAAAGCCCTCTGCAAAGCCGCTGCGGTAGCTGCGTAGAAACCATTTCCACCAACGGACGCACTACATGCTCACGATTTTGCTCCATTAAATGAAGCCCGTAACGCAAAATCTCATCGTCATGTTGTCCAATGCGTTCCGATACACGTGCCACCTGCTGCATCCAAATCTCTTCATTGATAATATAGTTTTCTGCCATACTTTTCATTTTATTGGCAAAACGGGTTTGGTTTTTGCTAATAAGCCCTTGTAACCCCAATGTTTTCTTATATGGCCAAAATAGCCCCTTAACTGCCATCACATTGGTCCCATACCCCACCGCCCCGTACATCCCGGAGCGTGCTGCTAAAACGAGTGCAAGCTGTTCTTGGTCCACAGATCCCCCTGAAGCCTGCATAGCCGCACCAGTCGCGACGCCGGCAATGGCACCGATTCCTCCGCCAAGATAAGCAAGTGGGCGCATTTCACGACCAATCATATCAAGCACCACTTCGCGAATTTCTTCATGCGTCAGTGCTTCCAATTGTTCTTGAGTGAGCCCTGCCAAAAAATCACGCAACTGACCAAAAAACAGCCCGCGCAAACTGTCTGCCATCTGTTCATAGGGTAGCAAGCCTTGCAAGTAATCAACAAAACGCCCGATTGGGGTATCGAAAATCTCATCGACAACTTTATAAAGGAGTGCTTTCACGGATTTTTCATTCACATCCAAGCCCAAAAGCCAAGCTTTGCCTTCGCTATGCCACCAATCACACAAATAATCCACCGCCTGCGCTTGACGCTTTTCATTAAAGAATAAGGCTTCAAAAGATTGCTCTATCAGATGTTCCTTATATTTTTCAAGGAAGTCCCGCATATTTTCCGCCGTGATGGATTGACGAAGCCATGCAAACGCCATCGAAACCATGCTCTTCAAAACAATACGATGCACTGAATTTCCTTGCGCCGGCATATCTAAATAAGCATCTGCCATCTTCACCGCCCACGCACGTCCTGCTTGATAATACGCATGCACCTTTCGAACAGCATCCTCGTCATCCAAATCCAAGCGACGCCATTCATCAATTTGTTTCATAATTAAACCGCACAAAACGTCAGCAACGCGTGTGCATAATGCATTATTTTCGTCGGCTTGAATGAGCGTATCATATAACCTTGTCAGCCAATCTCTGCCACTCGCATCAGGTGCAAAAAACTTCTGAACATAGCCACTCGCCACCGATAAAATCATATTTCCATCAGTGTTACATGCCTCAATGCTATCAAGCACCATTTGTTCCAACCATTGACGATCGGCTTGAAGCATCGGATAAAAGACGTCTACAAACGCCGGTAAATGGGCTTCAAGCACCTGTGGCAACACTCGCGCCGCAAAAACATAAAGCTGCTCCAAAAAATGCGTATAGCGTTCTTTAAAATTCACCTGTTGTTCAGACGCCGAAAAGTCTATCCCCAAATACACCTCTACCTTCTGCACAAGAATTTCCCCATCGACAGAAAGCAGCGCCTTGACAGACTGTATCTTCTCGTCCTCTGTTGAGGCTGTTTCGTTTGCCAAGGCATGCAAGATTTGTTCCTGTTGCTCGGTTAACCACGTCTGCCAAGCATCGTCATCCATAGACTCAAATGCCACAAAACCTTCTTCCAGAACAGCTGCTAACCCCAAATCCTTGATAGATAGTGTCGCAACATGTTGGATTGCCTGAGACAACGCTTGCTTAAAGTCTTCACTCTGCACCCACGTGTCAAAATGCGCATGCACCAACGCCGCATCCAGCCTTGCCTCAGAAATAGCAGCCTCTGCAATATGCCCCTTCAAAATTCCCTGCAAAGCGCCATTTTCATCAAATACAGACAGTCTTTTCTCCAAAAGGGCACCGGGCAGTGCCTCATTAAAAATTGCATGGACGAATTCATCAAAAAACGCTACCATCTCCGGACGCTCACGCAATAAATCTATTGTATCCGCATCAATAATATTGTCCTTTAACACCTGAACAATCAACGAAGTAAATTGTTCACGCTCACGCACCACCATTCCCTTTTCAGAAAATAATTGACGAATGGCAATGTCATTTGTAAACTATCCGGTCACCGCACCCAGAATATTTTCAATAGCGCTCTAATAATGATATAATATTATAACACAGCTGTAGTCATTTTACAGCATGGTGACCATATTCCTGGGGCTGTACTGGCTTCGACGGGGGATTGCGGTTGCCTTGTAAGCGTACCGAGTTTCGCATGATCTCGTAAAATTGTGCACCTAAACTTAAACGCTAAAAATAATAACTTAGCTTTTGCAGCGTAAGCTGTAAACTTCCTACCTGCTGCGCCTGAGATGTGGGATAGGGAGCCAAACCATCAGGCTACCGCGTGATCACCGAGAAATAGTCACTCGGGAAACTTATTTCCCTCGTATGGTTCTAGTTTGATTGCGGACGCGTGCCATACTAAATTAAAACACAATCTACGTACGTAGAAAGCTTGGGAACTGGTCTTTCGGACAGGGGTTCGACTCCCCTCAGCTCCATCATACCTAGTAACGAAAAGCAAAAGGCGTTAATACA
>OBVA01000482.1_pt1 | contig 17257 bp, 18 predicted proteins | sample 1495021 | NCBI WGS metagenome assembly OBVA01 (sample SAMEA2579965, study PRJEB22360) | human gut metagenome | biome: human gut; feature: human-associated habitat; material: faeces | place: Denmark | collected 2008/2010
CTGACCGCCCGTCCCGTGGGACCCGCCGGCCGCGGCGCAGGGATGGAATATACGCTCCCCCGGGGACGCCCGCAAGGGGGCGGGGGCGTCTCCACGGGACGCACACAACTCGGGCCGAACTGAATCTCCCCTCTCTCCGATGGATGCCAAACGTACCCGTCACCTTTTGTCCACACATAACAAAGAAGGCGCTCGGCGGACTAACCACCAAACGCCTTTCTATATCTATATGCATTTAGCGCAACGCCTAGACCCTCATGTGCGCGCCGCGGCACTTAAACTCAGCCGTTGCCCTTGACAGATACGCGTAGTGCTCTGGCCTGTGCGCATCGCTGGCAATGTAGCGATAGAACATCTCGTCGAACATCTTGATCGCGGGCTTCTTCTCGCGCCCAAGGCGACCGCCAACGATGAAGTCGGCGGATGCCTGCAACTTACAGCCCATCTTGAGCAGACGATGAGCAAGCTCGATATCGTTCTGGATGGCGCGATACCGCTCCGGATGCGCGATGATCACGTCATATCCCATACCCTGAAGGGCAAAGATCGTACGCTCGTATTCGTCGAAGTCAGCCTCAGTACAGTGAGAATCGAGTTCGAGCAGGAACTCGCCTGTACCATCGAATCCGAGATAGGGAGCCCACTCTTGAACGCCCAGCTCAATGAGCTTGGTGTGGTTGACCTCAAAGCCCATCGTGAGGGGGAAGCCTCCCGCCGCCTGCTTGAAGCGGTTGAAGGCCTCCCACATCGCGTCGAAGTCAAAGTAGGGAGAACGACAGTGCGGCGTGCAGACCACACTCGTGACTCCAGCCGCCTTGGCCGCATCAAGCATCTGGAGGCTCATCTCAAGGCTCTGGGACCCGTCGTCCACAGCCGGCAGGATGTGGCAGTGCATGTCTCGCATGAAGGAGCTCCGCTACTCTCTACTCGTCATCGTCGCTGTAGTGCGGACGATAACCAGCCTGGGCAAGGAACTGAGACGTGCTGTCGGGTGACGCCGAGCCGACGCCGCTTGGAATGGGTCGCAGCGTGCTCTTCTGCTGGGCGTGAGCCGTGGCGGTACGCGTCCTGGGAGTAGCAACCTGGCGCTGCGCCGGGGCAGAAGGAATCTGCGGCGCGGCCATGTCGCTGCCCTGGTCGCGCTTACTGCCGTTCTTGTTGTAGTACTCATAGTAGTAGTCCGAGCGTTCGTTCTCGCAATAGTTGAGAACGGTGCCAAGCACGTTTGCGCCAGCCTTCTTGAGCTGCTCTAGCGAGGAGACAACGGCCTCGCGCCTCACGAAGTTGCGACGGACCACAAGCAGTGAGCCATCGACGACCGAACCGATGACGGCGGCATCGACAAAGGCGGAGAGCGGCGGCGTGTCAAAGACCACGTAGTCATACGAGGACTTGAGGCTCTCGACAAAGCTATGGAACCTGCGCGAGCCCAGGATGTCCACCGGGTTGGGAATGTGCGGTTCCGCGTCAAGGAAGCTCACGCCTCGCATGGAGGTGCGCACAACAGCATCCTCGAGCTCAATCTGAGAGGCCAGCACGGCATAAAGGCCGCTCTGCGCATGGACCCCGAGCATTCCGGCGATGGAGCGTCGGCGCATGTCGCACTCGACGAGCAGGACCGACTTGCCGCCGGAGGCCAGCGCCTCGGACAGGGCGACGGCAATCGTGGACTTGCCCTCGCTGGGAATGGAGGACGTCACCACGATGCTGCGGACGGGATTGTCGACGGACGCAAAGCGGATGTTGGTCGCAAGCGTCTTGACCGCATTCTGCATGACCGCGCGGTCACCATTCTGCTTCGCCATGGCTTATCGACCTCCCTTCATGGCAGGAATGCGCCCGATGACGGGCACACCGAGAAGTTCCTCGAGCTCCTCCTGGTCGCGGACCTTGGTATTGAGCATGTCCTCGACAACGACGATGACAACCGCCACGAACAAGCCACCGAGGAGGCCAACCGCCATGAACAGCGGACGCTTCGGGCCAGAGGGGGACGTTGGGACCTTCGCAGAGTCCACGACGTTGACGGAGTCGACGTTCATGACGTCATGGGCAACCGTAGAGACCTCGTCGGCCATCTTGTTGGCGATGTTGACGGCCATCTGGGCATCAGGGCCGGTCACCTCGAGCGAGAGGACTCGCGAGGTGGTGGAGCTGGTGATGGCCGTCTTGTAGCCCTTGAGGCTTTCGAGGCCGAGCGAGCTCGCCGTCTCGTTGACCACGCGATCACTCTTGAGGAGCGTGGCCACGTCGTTGGTGACCATCTGGGAGGCCGAAAGGTCCGAGGAGAGCGAGTTGGAGTTGGCGTTGTCCTGCTGGACGAGCACGTACATGCTCACCGTTGCCGAGTAGGTGTTGGGCATCATGACGAAGCTGTAGACGCCCACCGCAAGCATGCATGCCAACGGCAACAAGATGACGAGCTTGAGGTGCTTCCTCAAGAGGTGAAACAGATCGAGGAGTGTCATTCCTTGCAATGCTCCTTTGCTCCCCCACACGCGAGCATGGACGAGGCTGACGGCCAGGCCTCGCAGTCGAACCGCCAACACGCTATATAGGGTCAGAAGTTGATAGGCGGGATGACGCCTCCGCGGGAGATTTTTGATACCCCTCCCATCAAATCCGTATGGAATGGTATCAGCATATTTAAGTCATGTGGGCGGCGTCCCCAAGAATCCTTAACTGCGCTTTTCGTCTCTTCCATGATCTTGGAAAGGTCGATAGACTACATTACGCATCCCCTATTTAAACTATTCGCACGCCCAGTCGGCAACCGTCCAGATTGTCGAACCGCTTACCTTCGTGGTGCTATCACCGCGCATTATGACGGAGCGAGAGGCAAGCTCAACATGCAAGAGCTCTCCCACGGAATCAAGGTGCTTGAGGAAGCTCTTGCGGAACGTCCTCGAGGACTTCACCTTATACAGCTGTGGCGCAGATGCGTCTGTCATATCGAGGAGATCGACCTCAACGCCATTTGAGTCCCTATAGAAATAGAGGTCAGGGACACGACCGGCATTCAGATGATGCTTGTACCGCTCTGCGATAACAGCGTTTTCAAACACCGAGCCCAGCGTGCCACTCCTCTCCATATCCAACGTTGACTTGGAAGAGAGCAGGTGACAAAGAAGCCCCGTATCATAGAAGTAGAGCTTTGGCGTCTTCACCAGGCGCTTCCTGATATTTGCATGGTAGGGATGAAGGAAAAAGACGATATATGACTGCTCGAGAATCGAGAGCCATCCACGGAGCGTATTGACGTTTACGCCAACGTCCGATGCCATCGAAGTCACGTTGACCAGCTGACCAACGTTCGATACGGCAATGCGCAGGAAGGAGTTGAACCGCGTCAGGCTCGCAGAGTTGATGAGGCCTGAAACGTCTCGGTCGAGGTATGTGGACACATAGTTTGCGTAATAGACCTCTTCCGGGATATCGACGTTATAAAGCCGAGGATATCCGCCACGATAGAGGTAGTCGTCAAAGGAAACCTCAGCTCGAGAGGCGTGAAGCTCCCTGAAGGAGAGCGGTAGCAGCGTGAGCATTCCGACGCGACCAGCCAAGGACTGAGAAATCTGTCTCTTGAGAATAAAGTTCTGGGAGCCAGAAAGAACGTATTGGCCCGGCGTTCCCAGGCGATCAGACTCGACTTGAATGACATTAAACAGCTCGGGCGCCAGCTGGGCCTCATCGATGATGAGCGGCGCTGGATGAGACCTTATGTAACCTAGCGGGTCAACATTGGCCGCGTCCCGCTCACCGGGAAGCTCGAGATTAACGTAAGCATAATCGTCAAACACCTCTTGGACGAGCGTCGACTTGCCACTCTGACGCGGGCCGGTAACCGACACGACGGGAAACCAACTTGCATACTGCTTGAGCACCGCCGAAACGTCACGAGCAATCATACGAGCACTCCCCCATCGATTAAGTAGCTAGTGCTATTATGCTAATCGCTTAGTTTTAATTATGCAAATCGATTAGTCTGAACTCATGCAAATCAACTAGTCTTCAACCATGCAAATAAACTAGTCTTCAACCATGCGAATCGACACGACGAAGCATACAGACGCCAAACGCGGTCACTACAGCCTCACAACAGAAAGCCGTCCCTTAAGGATTAGCTTGTGGATAAGGCTCTTGCCATGGTCTTCGTTATCCATCGTCTCCCCGTAAGCACTCAGGAGATTCAAGACGCGCTGGTAGGTTTCCGCCCTTGCCGTTACGGAATAGTCGCCATAGAAGAACAGAAGCCTGACGCGAGAGCTGTACAAGCTCACCATGTCGAAGATTGATTGGAAATAGGAGTAGTCGGCCGAAGCCAGGGAGTGCCCGTAGAACTTGATGAATCCCGTCTCAATTCCAGCCGGGCCCTTACCACCCGCCTCGGAATATGCAATAGGAGGGACATGATCATTCTGCGATAAGGCGAGCAGGCGATACGTCTTTGCAAACCGGGCAACAGCTGAATCGTCCAGATGACCAGTTCCGTCAATCCCGAAGACTATCTCACCGCTGATCGACTTATAGTCATATCCCAATTCATCCACGGGATAGGCCTCGCTAAGCATGACGCCGGCAATGGCAGATTCAACGTCACACCAGCTGTTCAAACCCGAGAGCCCAAAGCCTTCTTACGCTGAAACAAGATTAGGTCCCAGACGGTAAGCTCGTGCTCAGAGCAATAGTCGGCCAGCGCTTTGTTCTTTAACGACGCAGCGCCCTCAATCAACTCCACACGGGGGCCAAAGAAGTCTAGGAAACAAGAAGCCAAGTCACAACTCAAGGCAAAGCCGTTTCCAAGAACAATTAGTTGATGGAAGATGTTAGCCATTCAATCTCCGCTATAGGGGGCTAGGCGACAGCACTATTGACGCCCACCGATAATTTGCCGTCCGTCTCGAGAAGATTATCGGCCGTGATGGCATCGGTGTTTAGCATCGGCTATCAATACCTGCATCCTCCCCTACAAAAGAGACACCAGATAAAGATAACGAAGTTTGCCGCCGCTGACCTTATAATCGCAGCTGCATTTACTTTTGCCGTCCCCACCTCATCTCTTGCCGACGCAATCACCTCGAGCTCAGATTCCTCTGCAGCCACCGAGAACGATATCCAGGCCGTCATTGACGGTGTCAGCCCCGTGTCACGGACTGCCGGCTATACCCACACCACCACCGCTGAGCAAAACGGCATCACCTTTACCGCTGATTGGAACGACGTTCCAGCTGGAAGCGAAACCACCTTCCACGTTGCGCGGACTGAGGGCAGCTCATCCGCCAAAGCCCGCATGGACGTGCTCACCTATTGGGATGCAGGCGAACGACAGCATTGTTGGGTAACGCAATGGGGAGTCCATTCAAAGCTTTGCCGTTTATCGAGCCAAATACAGTCCCCTCACCGTTATAGGCGTCAAGTTTCTTATGGAGTGAGCGCATTAGGTAGAGACCATACGATGGATAGTCGCAGTGGATTGCAGCTAGCCCGCGTCCAATGCAGCAGTCTTCGTACGCCAAGTTTAGGTTGCCCACGGGAGCGCGCACGCTCATCAAGACATCTCCCGCTTTTGCCATGCGCTTGGGCTCCGTAGTGCTTAGTCTCTGAGTGGGGTAACGCCAGCCAAATTCGGCGCGACCTTGATAAAAGATGGTTCTAATCCCAGCTTCGTTATAGGAGCTGCCTGCCGAGGATTGACCCATTGTGACATTGGCAAAATCGGCCAGGGTAGCCTTGTCCGTTAACCCCCCCCCAAGTGCCGTCGGAACATGCCATCCGCCAGCTCTTCTAAATAGCCATTTATGACAGTTCTCTGCCGTTTTCAAAATCAAGGACTGGACCGTAATGATAGTTGCCAGATCCGTTGTCGGCATTCATCTCAGGGTGCTCCTTGAGAAAAAGCTCCACACCCGATTTGATGCAACGGATGAACTTTCTCAGATCGAGATCGACTTGCCTAGTAGTCCCCCTAGTCGTATTTACGGTCGTTTCGCCAACATGGTCACAACTTCCAGAACCGTCACTAAAGACCCTGAACTGTATCAGATTGTATGAGGTCTTTCCGGGCCTGGGTTCGGTTACATTAATTCCCTGATGTAGATATACACAACGGAGCTGATAACAATCCTCGCCACCAAAGTAGTACTTACCAGTGGCCATTTCTCCATTTGTGACAAGACTCTTTTTGTCCAGATAATTGAAGGCGACATACGCATTAAACCAATCAACATATCGCCGACGAGTTTCATTCTTTCTCTCTGGGTATAAGCGGTCTCCGCAGACATCAGGAATTGTGAGCGCAAGAGAGATGGCGGATAGATAGGCACCTGCGGCGAATGCCTTTTCAAGATCATCAATACGTCCCGTCAAGGAAGTATCTACGCGCTTTGGAATTACCATTCCTAGCCCATCTGTTTAATCGTATTGCTTGTCTTTAGGCGATGTTATACGACAGGGAGAAACGTCAAGGAAACCATTTTCAATACTGTACTAATAGAAATGCAATCACTCTTGAAGCCGGACCCGCACTAACGGCGTTAATTAGCTGCGGGATACGGCCGTTGTCGAGATTAACGACCACGCGCGCCCCTCGGTCGCGCAGATCATCAACAGCGCTGTAGCATAGCAACGAACCGAGACCGCGGACTCCGAGTATGACATGACCCTTTGGCTGCATGACAGGGCCATCGACCAGCTGCACTACGACCATTCACCCAACTGGTGCTCGGCCGAAAGCGGCCTCACACGCTGCAAGGGCACCTGCGAGAGCTAGCAGCGCATCCGTGAGAAGTTCCTCAACGCAGCCGAAATCGCCAACGGACGCATAGTGGGTAACGGCTACACCTGGAATGCCGTGAGCATAGACGGCAAGTGGTGCCAGATAGACCTTACCTGGGACGAGACCAACGACAACTGGTACGGCAACCTCGACCAGAGAAATCTCTAATTTGGTCTAACTGACGAGCTCATGGCCATCGCGCATAGCGATCACATTGGCAAGTACCAGGCAGACGGCTATGCATATCAGTCAACTGATTTGAGCAATGATTACCTAGTCCGGAATGGCAAAGCTGACGAATGGGCCAATGCTTACGCAGTACGCATGCAACAGCATCTGAACGCCAGGGAGACCAGCTTCTCTCTCTTGATGCTGATAATGGTAGCTACCCGCCCAGCATCTCAGGGATTTAGAATGCACTCGTGGCATATGCAATAAATAAGAGGGAATGAAGCACGGACGGCGATGTCGTGATGATTGCGACGATGTCGAACGTTACGACAATATCGAGCTCTTCATGGACGGCGATGTTTGATTTCGAGGTCGAGTATCCTGAGGAGCCGGATATTTCCCAAGCCTACTATCGACGACGGCTCCTGCCTCGTCACGAGCACGGTCGACATGTCCGTCGGCGTTGCCACCTCCGCCTCGGGTTCTCCATATCCGCCGCGCCCCAAGCGCTCTCGTTCTCCTACGACGGGAAGACGGGGCTCTACCGCATCTCCGTGTCCGGCAGAAGGCTGCTCACCCTTGCAGGGTCAAGGGTCGTGCTCGCAGCGAATCGCGGCGGCCACGCCCAGCTTTAGTCGGTCGAGACCAGGGGTGAAGTAGTTTGATAGCAGAAAAGTTTCATTTAGGTCTCGGATGAAGTCAAAGCCATACGCTGCAATTACGAGACTTGCAAAAGTCTATGGCTAATTCGGCCATGGCTCTATAGAACCCGCCTACTATTTACTCATACCCAAGACAGCAATTATAATCTGGGCATTGACTATTAATCTGTTGCTTGTGTTCCAATGGGAAGGCTTCTCGCCCGCCCACAGATTATGGTATTTCTTAGGCAACCAGCAAAGAAAGACGAGAGTTAGCTCTAGTTATCAGCGGCGGGAGCTACTAAGCGGCTTACGACAACACATTACGAATTGTATCGCGCTTGAGCACTGCGAAGACACAAACTGCTGCGATCGTGATGTAGCGTACGACAGCAAAGGGGTAAAGCAGATAGCACGCGAGCATTGCAGCCGCAGCAACACCTGCCACCAACCAAAGAGCCCTGGGGTCAAGCATCTTCCTGGTGTCAGCAACACCAACATGTTTGCGGCATACAAACAAGCTGAACATCGTATGAGCAAACGCCAGCAACCCGTAGCACGCAACCGTACTGCAAGCCGCCGCTGCAAATCCGAATACGGGAATAAAGACCGCATTTAGGACCACATTTACAACCGCAGCAATCATTGAAGCAATGGAGATGAACTTATTCTCCATGTAGTAAAACTCATAATTCGAAAGTACATTGTATATGAACGTGAATACGATGCTTAAAACAACGGGAGGCATTACGATAATGGCCTCCTGATATTCTGGCGGGGCCGCTACATACAATATCTCCGGCGACACCAGCGCGACCAGAATACCAATAGCAGACAAGAGCGCGACCATTGTGGTTGCACGCTGAGACATACCACTGAAGTCCTTCTTCTTCATCTTCTCAAACTGCCATGGAACTATTGAGCTGTTTAAAGCACTTGAAATGATAGATAGCGCCATTCCAATCGTGTACGCAACCGCATAATGGGCCGCCGTGCTCTCGTCAATCATCGACGCAATCATGATTCGGTCAATTTGTCCAAGCACGATAAGCGAGAGGTAGTGCGGAATCAAGGGCACACTAAAGTTAAATGCGAACTTCCAATACTCTCCAACAAACGGCTTCGGACTTTTTTTCTGAGTAACGAAGATAATCGTCAGTGCAACAAGCACTCCGCCAAATGCAGACGAGAAAACCTTGGCAGTGGCTTTGGCGGAGTCATCAGGAATGAGCGCCACAACAATTACGGAAAAAACCGTAACGGCTACGGCAAATACAAATGTCATGGCAAGCAAAGATTTGTACTTGTACTCGTATCGCTGCCTCGCGCTCCACAATGCAAAGATTTGGTTTGCAAAGATCTGAGCAAAAATACAGGCAATCAGTGGCAGTGGAAGGTCTACCGCCCCGGGAATTAATGAACAAGTGCAGAGGACAACCAAGGCAACGACAAGATTTACGACCGAGAACAGTCCTTGCATCGACGACGAATAGCGATTCCTATCATCGGAAAACTTCACCATTCCGTTGTTAAATGCGCCGGCAGACAAATTCAAAGTTGCAAATACGGAGAACATCTGAACCCATGAGTTGTATATGGTTACCACGCCATATTGGCTCGAAGACATCAACCGCGTAAACAGCGGCATCGAAAGGAAAGTGATACCCGAAGAGATGCAATTGCAGATGGTAAACCAAACTGCAGCCTTCGTTGTAATCGGCATCTTGTCGTATTCAGCAGCTATTTTCTTGATCAAATCAGACATCCAATATCTTTAATCGTAGCAAAACCTACGTACTCGTTTCTATTTTTTCGCGCGTTATACCAAAGTTTGACGACCCCGTCTCGACCGAGCAATGCGCTTGGCTTATAAACAGAGTGCGAATCCCACGCGTTGCGCTCCGGACCAACCAGGGGATTTACAGAAGACCTTCTCCATGTGAGCCCATTGTCATCAGACAGAGCTAGGCAGATGCGCGCCACATCAAGATTCTGATAGCCGATATAAAACATGGCGAGAGATAGCTCGCTTAGCCTGAGAACAGAGCAACCGCCAACCTTGTGGGCGTCATATGGTTCATTTCCCTTTGTTAGCACAGGTTTAACCAGCTTTTCCCAGTTCGCCCCATCGTTACTACGAGCCTCGCAAATGACATCAGGTTCATAGTCTTCTCCCGCTGCATACCACATGCGATAGCCATTACCCTCGGCCATCACGCATGGATTCATTGCGGAACCGCCCTCGTGCTCAAGTTCTGGCGCAATAACAGGAGTGGCAACTACCCGTTTAAACGTGAGCCCGTCAACGCTCGTCGCAAAACCTATAGCGCTACTCCCCCCGTTTTGCCCCGTGTACCACATCAACCATCCGGAACTGCTAAGCAAGACTCCAGCCCGGTTCACCGTTGAATCCCAGGCTGAAGCATCCACGGTCGGAGACAGGGCCGTGCTTTTGTAATTCCAAGCGATTCCGTCTTTTGAGTCCCAACGTTCGATTGAGCCCTTGTCCCTACGGGATACAAACATTGCTAAGCCGCCCTCTGGCAGCTCTACAACGCAGGGATCAAACATTGATCCCGACATCACATCCCCTAGTACGGGAGACGGGTGTTTTAGAACAGAAGTAGCCACCGGAGGATAATCGTAAGCTCTTCGCTGGTTGAAGTATCTCTCGCTTATTCTAAAAACCTTATGTGCTGCCCGCCTGAACAGCGATCTGTTCTTATCTGCCATTCAGAGCCCCTTGGTTTTTCCCACGTGAGTGCACGATCGAGTCTTTTCTCGCGGCGATAAAGTCACTTGAACTCGCGAATGCCATCAATGCAAAGAGATTGTAGGAGAGGCCCATCAAGTGCTCATTCACAAAAGATGCCATAGCCACTGCAGAGATGAGGATAGCGACAACACCCGAACTATCACGCAGACGAGCATACGGAAGACTGGATATTGCAAGAGCAGTCAGAAACGTCACTGCCCCAAATCGTATCAGAATGTTGACGTAGGAGTTATCAATGTAAAAATAGTTCTCCGCCCATACGGTTCTTCCTCCGCCCCAACCGGTCATCTGAATCTGTTGACCGAACAATGTAAGACCATACCTTACATAGCCTTCGTGAGCGTAAAAAAGCCTGTTTGTAAGTAGACCATTTATAGAGCCCCAAAAGCCGCCGCCCTTATAAAAAATCATCAAAGCAATGGAGACGATGGCAGCCATAGCGAATGAAAACTTGAGAATTCTCGGGTATCGATACTCTTCTCTCTTCTTTTTTGAACGATGATCAGCAATCAGTACAAGAAACACGATGACGAGCGTTAGATAGAAAGAAAGCCTGCCATTTGTCAGATAAAAGGTAATACCACTCCACAGTAGGGCCGGTAAATACACCCTAGCGCTCAGTTCTTTTCGAAATACATACAGCCAGGCAATAGAAATAGACAAGACATGCGCACTGAATTCGGTGCTGTAATAGAAGCCATAGGAATAGACCGCCCCTCCACGTCGTGGAACCACAACGTTCTCAACGGCCCCACTTAGCGCAGAAGATATCGTAACCAGTGTCAAAACAACACTTGACCATAGGAATAGCCTCGCGATTCGGTCAAAGTTGACGCCTTTTGCCCCAATTACCATGATTAGAAACTGGAGTGGCGCAGCGTATCCCCCAATGCGATTGGTAAGCACACTTGCAAGCATTATCAAAAGAACAATAAAACCACGGAATACCGAGGAATGTGAGTAGTCTGTCAAAGCAATTTTGATTGCGACAAAGGCAAAGGCAACAGCCTTTAAAACCGGGATGGTTTCTTGCGGGATGACATAAGCAATCATTGTCGTATCCAGGAAGGCCTGTGTATAGAAAACGAACAGGCCCACAAGATAGACTGCCTCGCCAACTTCCATTGAGCCGAACCTGCTTATTAGAGCGGGCCGCGAGCTGGAGAACGAACCGCTTTTACGAAGGCTCATCTCACTCACCGCAAATCTCTCCCATGACGTTCACATAACGGTGAGCAAAGACGTCAACAGTAAACTCTTCCCGGTATATGGATTGATTGGCACTACCCCATGAAGCTCGCTCGCTCCTCGGGGACTTTCTTATCTGTTGCACCAACTTGTTTATTTCTGCAGGCTCGTCATACAAGAAAATTCCTGGGGAATTGAATCGTTCGAAATACTTGTTTCCGCCAGTTCGAGATGCAATGACGATTTGGCCGAGCGAAAGCGCTTCGAGCATGATCAAGTCGAAATAGGTCTCACGGTTGGGAAGTACAAAGACGTCACTCGCCGCGATCAAAGAATGAGGGTCATCGGTCCAACCGACTTCAATCCACCTTGGATGGTCGCAACCGAAAAGCGGCCCCTCACGACCGGCCACCAAAAACCAGACATCGTCCTGGGCCAATAGCCCCGTAGCCGCGCTCTTAAAAGCGTCATAACCTTTGATTTCATTATGGCGGCCCACGTAGCACACTATGAACGCATCGTCCGGGATTCCATACTTGCGGCGCACCGCATGACGGCTGACCTGAGTGATAGCCGAGATGATACCCGTGGGCACATATCGTATCTTCTGCTCATCGCGCACCTTGTCATAGTTCTTCCATGTATGGAAATACGGCTCCTCGGCCTCCTTACAGGGGAATATGATACCATCGGCACGTTCAAAAGCGTATCTATCGATTGCTTCCAGACCGCTGAGTTCTTTTGCCTTGCGGCTCGCATCTTTAGGGTTCAGTCTTGAAATCAACTCCTTGTGATATGCACAGGGAGAATGCGAAGTAAGCACAACTTTGCCCTTATATGACTCGAGAGCCTTACGATAAAGGTACATATCCTCAGTCGAGTGAAAATGAATGGCTGAATAACGAGAGTAATCGACGACTTCAAAACTGCTCTTAGAGGGAAGAGCAAGCATATTATGCAGTCTTCTCAAGTCTTTTATTCGAGACGGAACGAGGTTCTGAAGAGTCTTGTTCTGTTCAAAGGTTTCGTTTTCGGCAGGAAGAAAAGAAAACTCTTCAGCCCCATTTCTCTCAAGACCGAGCTTTAGATTGAAAAGATATCCGGCCGGACCGCCTTTTGGAGCTATCTTATTCTCAGGAAAATGAATAAGGATCTTCTCGCTTTTACTCACCAAGTTTCCTCTCGACATACTTCTCTTTCAACCTCAAAACCCATGTTAATCACAACTGACTCAAGCTCTAATGAACCAATACAACCCAAGCAATCTAATCACACTAAGAAATTCTCTGAATCTAGTGCTTGCAATCGATTATGCCGACTCACTTCAAATGTGACCTTTGCATCCAGCGCTTACACCAAGTGCCTGCGCCAGCCCCTCGACGCTGGCATCCAAACGAAAGCGATTCTCCCAAACAGTTCTGGCAGCATGTCTCATGCAAGCAACTTTATCCGCCCCCAATAAAGCAAAGCGCCTTATAGCCGCCGCAACGTCATCCGGGGTGCAGTCGCCAGGTAGAAGAAAACCGTTAACTCCATCAGCCACAATCTCATGGGTACCGCCCACATCCGTGGCAATGACCGGGATACCACAGCCACAAGCTTCCATGATTGAAAGTGGAAGGCCCTCGCTTGTCGAAACATTTACAAATAGGTCAAAGTGCTTAGTTGCGTACTCTTCAAGAATTTCGTGATTAGGCAATGATCCCGCAAAATATGCTGTTGAATACATCAGTGCCTTGCAGGCACACTTAGCCTCTTCGAGCTGAGGCCCATCACCGTAATGGATCCATTCAACACGTAGGCCTATCTCGTCAAGCAAGGAAATCGCTTTGGCAAGAAGGGGAACACGCTTGACATCTACAATGCGGGAGCATGAAACAATCCGCAGCGGACTTACCGTTGGCTCATCTGACTTGTCTGGCAATTCGCGCGTCCCAAGATAGGAAGTCGCGACTTTGCTCTCATAGCCTGGCCAGTTCGAATTGATGTAATTCTCTCCGTCTTTCGAACAAGGGAGGACCCTGGAGAGCCTAGACAGGAGGTAGCGTCGGAAGGGCAGGTAATGCACACAGGTACGATTTGCATACAAATCGTACCCATGTGCACGTGCAACAGCACGTGCACATGGGTACGAATCAGTCAGCCAAGCAGCGACTAATGCGGTGTCGTAAAACCAGAAGCTGTATATATGTGTAGGCTTATAGCCAAGACAACGAAGCTTCTCGCCAAGTACGTCAGCCTTTGTCTTTCCTCTCGCAGCAAAATAGCCACGAAAGGCGCACTTCCCAATTCCTCGTATAGTCTCACTTGCATAGGCTTCACGAATGTTCTTTCCGCCCGAAAGGGGAAATGCAATCCCCCTGGCAGCAAGCTTTATTTTGTCCTTGAAGTAGTCACCGCATCCCAAAGCTAGTGGTTTAACATTGTCAGGAAGCGCGCAGGTCGGTTTATCACCTACCGGAGCCTCAGTTCCTACGGCAAGCACTTCATCAAAATAAGTCGACAGAAGTCCTATCTCGCTCTCAAGATAGGATTCTGCGGCAACTTCGCCATGATTAAAGGGGAATCTCCGAGCTAAAAGAAGAAGATAGTTCTTGTTAGTATCAGCAACAATCGTCACAAGCGTCAGTCCCTCTTGAACAGATCGCGCGTGTACACCTTAACGGCAACATCCAGCAAATCATCGCTCCAGCGGTTCGCAACGATCACGTCGCACTCTTGCTTGAACTTCTCAAGATCGTGCGTTACCTCTGAGCCAAAGAACTCCAGAGCATCTAACGTGGGTTCGTAGACCACCACGGGCACGCCCTTTGCCTTCACGCGTCTCATAATTCCTTGGATGGAACTGGCTCGGAAGTTGTCCGAGCCGCTCTTCATGGTCAGACGGTACACACCCACAATAGGCTTGGACTTGCCCTCGTAGACCAGTCGCATCACACGGTCCACTACCTGCTCGGCAACCCAGTCCTTGCGGGTCCGATTTGCCTGCACGATAGCCTCAATGAGGTTCTGCGGTACATCCTTATAGTTAGCAAGCAGCTGTTTGGTGTCCTTCGGCAGGCAGTAGCCGCCATAGCCGAAGGAGGGGTTGTTGTAAAAGCTTCCGATACGTGGCTCCAGGCAGACGCCCTCGATGACGTCTGCCGAGGACAGCCCACGCGCTTCGCAGTACGTGTCAAGCTCGTTGAAGTAGGCAACGCGAAGGGCCAGATAGGTGTTAGCGAACAGCTTCACAGCCTCAGCCTCAGTGGCACCGAGCACCAGTCGAGGAATGCCAACCGTACCATCGGCGTTGTCGCGCTCAAGCTCAGTGGGGTCGGCGCCTTGGGCAAGCAATTCCGCGAACCGCTTGGCAGCCTTCACGGCCTCGGCGTCATCTTTGGGGGCACCCACCACGATGCGGCTCGGGTGCAGGTTGTCGTAGAGCGCCTTGCTCTCGCGCAGGAATTCGGGGCTGAAGATAATGCGCTTGTCGCCCAGTTTCTCGCGCAAGCTCATTGTGTAGCCAACTGGAATGGTTGACTTGATAACAATCCAAGCCTCCGGATTTACCTCGCGGATAGCCGCAATAGCAGCCTCTACGCTCGAGGTGTCGAAGAAGTTCTTCTCGCTGTCATAGTTTGTTGGCGTAGCCACGATTGCGTAGTCCACGTCTGCGTAGGCCTCCACAGCATCGAGCGTCACATGCAGGCTGAGCTTACGCTTTCCCTCCTTGGCCTCGCCAAGAAAACGCTCTATCTCTGTGTCCTGAATAGGACTCTCAAAGCGCTCGAGCTTCTCAACCTTCTCGGGAACAATGTCTAGCGCTCGAACCTCATTATGCTGAGAAAGCAGCACAGCAAGAGATAGGCCCACATAGCCCGTACCCGCAACTGCAATCTTCAATTTCCCGGACATATGCCAACCTTTCAATAGGAGCAGGCCATTCCTGATAGCTAGGATTTTGCCTTGCCGAAGAACTTAAGCGCCTCTTTAATGCAAGCAACTGGAGAAGCAGCCATCGCCTTGAAGGCGTAGAGCATTGATTGACTAGGCCGATGGCTGCGCTTCATAGCGAAAGCGAGTACGGCGTTGTGCCGAAACTCGATGTAGCGCACGTCCTTCTTGCTGAGAAGCGGATAGTAGCTGCGAACCACCTCATGCCTGGCGACTTCACCATCCACTTTGTTTTTCCCGAGTGAAAGCCTCTCGCCAGAATGCAAGTATTGGTGCACGTGCACCTCGGGCATATAGCCTATTCTTGCGCCAGCTTCTATACAACGCAACATGAGCCACCAGTCCTGACCAGTGGCTACCTCTCCAAACCCCTCGGTCCTATCGAAGAGACTCTTTTTGAGCATGTAAATGGACGTAGGAGAAATGGGCGTAAGCAGGTGAGCCCTTAGGAGCCCCTGTTGAGAGAAGTCATGGCAATGGTTGAGCCTTCTGTGCTCCACGAGCTTGCCCGACTCGTCATACCACGATACGTCCTGCCAGCTCATGTCCAGTTCGCGCTCAAGCATGAAGTTTAGCTGCGTTTCGACCTTGTCGGATAGGAACTCGTCATCATCATCCAAGAATGCCAGGTATTCGCCCGATGCCTGGCGGCAGGCAAAGTTCCGAGCAGCCCCACCACCAGTCTGGCCAGACGTATGAAGTACTTTAAGACGAGAGTCGTGAATACCTTCAAGAGCCTGAGTGGTCGACAAATCCCAATCGCTTCCTGGGAGATTGTCATTGACCACGATAATCTCTAGATTCGAATATGACTGGGACGTTATGGAACGCAAGGCTTTTTTCAGCCTGTCAGTACGCTTGTAAGTAGGAACAATGACGGACACGAGGGGCTTAGCTGAACTCAATCTTGTCTACCTCCCCTTCCTCATGGCCTTGAATGTCTTCACGAACACGCGGGCATCAAGGGAAAAGCTCTGATGGCGCACGTAGAAGAGCTCGATGAGCTGCCTGGAGCCATCGGCCCAATTTGAGTCGTTGCGACTGATGACCTGCCACCAGCCGGTGATACCGGGCTTGCAGCTCAGGAACTCTTCCCTCGCATTGCCAAACTCGTAGGTCTCCTCAAGCGTCACGGGCCTGGGACCAATCACGGAGAGATCGCCCGTCAGCACGTTGATGAACTGCGGCAGCTCATCCAGGGACGTGTTGCGAAGGAAGCGACCAATCTTTGTGATTCGTGGATCGTCATCGAGCTTTTGCTCGCGACGCCAGATGGCAAGCTGCTCGGGAGTCATGTACTTCTCTGGCAAGGTGTGCGCATCGGCGACCATGGTGCGAAGCTTGAAAATACTGATCTTCTTCCCACCGAGGCCGATCCTCTCCTGGCGGAAAAAGGGCTTGCCTGGCGAGTCAATCGCAATGGCAACGCAGATAACCGCAACGGGGATGGCGAGGATCACGCAGACGGCCAGCGAGAAGCAGATGTCGAAGACGCGCTTAGCAGCCAGGTAGAATGCCCCGCCCTTCTCGGGCGCAGCGATATCAGACCGAGGCTCGGGGGCCACGAACTTGCCATTGACCATGTAGGGCCTCGACTCAGCAGCCGTAGGCACACAGCTGCTCAGCTCCTCGCCCACACTCGCCCCACAAGAAACGCCGTGCTCCGCTGGCTCGGAGTACGGCGTCGAAATGACTCTGTCAGCTTCGCTTTGAGAGGCGAATCCTCAGAGCAAGTGCAACGACTGGTGGTGGTAGACCTCCCAGGGACAC
>OBVA01000487.1_pt1 | contig 17060 bp, 15 predicted proteins | sample 1495021 | NCBI WGS metagenome assembly OBVA01 (sample SAMEA2579965, study PRJEB22360) | human gut metagenome | biome: human gut; feature: human-associated habitat; material: faeces | place: Denmark | collected 2008/2010
TAGCCGTCTGCCGCATGGGCCGCTCCCTGCTCATGGGAAGTCAGGATATGGCGGATTTCATTCTGGTGCTGATACAGTGCATCGTACACATTGAGGATAGCGCCGCCCGGATATCCGAACACTGTATCTACACCCTGCTCTTTTAAACATTCTATTACAATTTCTGCTCCCGTAAGCTTCATTGTTTTTCATCCTTTCGTCTAGTTTTTCGGAATTTCCAGGATTGCTCCCCGGTTTCCACTTGTCACCATGGAAGCGTACCTTGCAAGATAACCTGTACGAACCTCAGGCTCTTTCGGCTGCCATGCCTGTCTTCTCTTCTCAAGCTCTTCCCCTGATACGGCAAGCTCCAGCTTTAATCCTGGAATATCGATACGGATGAGGTCTCCTTCCTCTACAAGAGCGATTGGTCCGCCTACAGCCGCTTCCGGTGACACATGTCCGATGGAAGCGCCTCTGGACGCGCCGGAAAACCTTCCGTCTGTAATCAGAGCCACGCTGGATCCCAGTCCCATGCCCGCAATCGCTGACGTCGGATTGAGCATTTCCGGCATACCAGGACCCCCTTTTGGTCCTACATAACGGATCACGACCACGTCGCCCGGATGAATCTCGCCTCCCTTGATAGCCTTGATCGCATCATCCTCACAGTCAAAGACTCTGGCTGGTCCTTCGTGAACCATCATCTCTTCCACAACCGCCGAGCGTTTTACCACACTTCCATCGGGAGCAAGGTTCCCTTTCAGAACAGCAAGCCCTCCCGTCTCACTATATGGATTGTCAATCGGTCTTATGACTTCTGGATTCTTATTGACGCATCCGGCAATATTTTCCTTTACTGTTTTTCCGGTCACAGTCAGGCAGTCTGTATGTAATAGTCCCTTCTTATCCAGCTCCTTCATCACGGCGTAGACTCCTCCCGCCTCGTTGAGATCTTCGATGTAAGTCGGGCCTGCCGGAGCCAAGTGGCAGAGATTCGGCGTCTTTTCACTGATGCCGTTAGCAAAATCAATCTCAAAATCCATACCGATCTCGTGTGCGATTGCCGGGAGATGCAGCATACTGTTGGTGGAGCATCCAAGCGCCATATCCACAGTAAGGGCATTCAAAATCGCCTCTTTTGTCATAATGTCCCGTGGACAGATATTCTTTTTCCAAAGTTCCATCACTTTCATTCCCGCATGTTTTGCGAGACGGATCCGTTCAGAATATACAGCAGGAATCGTACCATTGCCCTGTAATCCCATTCCAAGTACCTCAGTCAGACAGTTCATGCTGTTTGCAGTATACATACCAGAACAAGAGCCGCAGGTTGGACACACCTTGCACTCGAACTCATCCAGTTCTTCCTCTGTAATAGATCCTGCCGCATACGCTCCTACGGCCTCGAACATGCTGGAAAGGCTTCGCTTTTCTCCTTTCACATGCCCCGCAACCATCGGTCCGCCGCTGACAAAGATCGTCGGAATGTTAATCCTGGCTGCCGCCATCAGAAGTCCCGGCACATTTTTATCACAGTTCGGCACCATGACAAGAGCGTCAAACTGATGTGCCAGCGCCATAGCCTCTGTGGAGTCCGCAATCAGATCTCTTGTTACAAGAGAATACTTCATTCCGATATGTCCCATGGCGATTCCGTCACAGACAGCAATAGCGGGGAATACAATCGGTGTTCCTCCTGCCATAGCGACGCCCATTTTTACCGCCTCCACGATCTTATCCAGATTCATATGTCCTGGCACGATCTCATTGTAGGAGCTTACAATTCCTACAAGTGGCCGTTCCATCTCTTCCTTTGTAATCCCAAGCGCGTTCATTAAAGAACGGTGTGGCGCCTGCTGGCTTCCTTTTGTCACTGTATCACTTCTCATGCTTTTCTTCCTCCTCGTTCTCTGTCTGTCCTGTCTCTTATATCCGCTCACAGATGAGATCTCCCATCTGTTTCGTACCTACTAAAGTGCAGCCCTCAGACAGTATGTCGCCTGTCCGGTATCCATCCAAAAGCACTTGGCTGACTGCCCTCTCCACCGCGTCTGCCTCCTGATCCAGATCAAAAGAGAAGCGCAGCATCATGGCAGCGGAAAGAATGGTCGCGATCGGATTGGCAATTCCCTTCCCCGCAATATCCGGCGCAGAACCACCGCTTGGTTCGTACAGTCCAAACTTACTGTCATTTAAGCTTGCGCTTGCCAACATTCCGATAGAGCCCGTTACCATACTTGCCTCGTCCGACAAAATATCCCCAAACATATTCTCTGTCAAAATCACATCGAACTGCTTTGGATTCCTCACAATCTGCATCGCACAATTGTCAACCAACATATGCTCCAACGTCACGTCAGGATAATCCTTTGCCACCTCCTCTGTCACCTTTCTCCAAAGTCTGGAAGAGTCGAGCACATTCGCCTTATCGACACTGGTCACTTTCTTAGAGCGCTTCTGCGCGATATCAAACGCACGCTTTGCAATCCGGCGGATCTCATTCTCATTGTAGGAAAGAGTGTCCATCGCCGTCATCACACCGCCGATTTCCTCTGTCTTTCTCTCACCGAAATACAGCCCTCCTGTCAGTTCTCTCATAATCATAAAGTCGAATCCACCCTCGGTAAGCTCCGGCTTTAGCGGACAGGCATCTTTCAACTCTTCGTAGAGTACTGCCGGCCGTAGATTAGCAAAAAGTCCAAGCTCTTTGCGTATCCTTAAAAGCCCTGCCTCCGGACGTCTGGATGGCTCCAGCTTATACCACGGAGACGTCTTTGCGTCACCTCCGATGGATCCCATCAGAACCGCGCCGCACTGCTTTGCCTCCTCCACAGTCTCGTCTGTCAGCGGAACTCCATGGACATCAATGGATGCACCACCCAACAAAAGTTCTGTATACTCACGGGTGTGGCCAAATCTCTCTCCAACAAGATCCAGCACTTTCATAGCCTCACGGACAATTTCCGGTCCAATGCCATCGCCTTTTATCACTCCGATTTTTAAATTCATTCGTATCCCTCCCAGAAAATCTGTTATCAATTATCATATAATATTTTCGTTTTTGTTTCAACCCTTTACCTTGTAAAAGTGTTTATCTACATCTTCCAATTCGCCGCAGTGCGCTTCTTGCAAAGCGTTTTTTATTTCATAGGAACACAGTTTCCTAAAAATAAGAAAAGCAGACCCCGCAAAAAACGGAATCTGCTCCTTCATTCTTATGCTGTCTCGTTCCTATTTGGCATCTCCTGCACCTGGCTTTTCTACTTGCATAATCGCTGCCTTCTGCATCGGGATACGACAGTTTTTATTATTTCCGAATTCTACGATGACGTCCTCTTCTGTGATGTCGATTACAACACCGTAAAATCCGCTTGTTGTCAGAACTGTATCTCCAACTTCCATATCAGCGATCATCGCCGCTACTCTCTTCTGCTCTTTCTTCTGCGGTCTCATTAGGATGAACCAAAGTCCGCCAAGAACTACAACATAAAAGAGAATCAAAAAGAGCGGATTCGCAAATAAACCTCCGCTTGACTCTGTCAGTACTGTGTATTCCATCATTCTTTCCTCCTACTTCTAGCTAAACACTATTGCTATCATACACAATTTTTCCCAATTCTTCAAGTACTTTTCCGGATTTTATACATTCTTTACTTCTGGCTTAGGCTCATTCCTTCCAGCTTCTGCTTTTTGTATTCTTTGTAACGTCCTTCCTCAATAGCAGCGCGGATCTCTTCCATCATCGTATTGTAAAAATACAGATTGTGGAGTACGCAGAATCGCATACCAAGCATTTCTTTTGCCTTCAGAAGGTGTCGGATATAAGCTCGTGAATATTTCCGGCAAACCGGACAGCTGCACCCTTCCTCAATCGGACGCTCATCCAGTTCGTACTTCGCGTTGAAAAGATTAAGCTTGCCGTGATTCGTGTACACATGTCCGTGTCGTCCGTTTCGTGTCGGATACACACAATCAAAGAAATCCACGCCCCGGTCTACAGCCTCCAGAATATTAGCGGGCGTCCCTACCCCCATCAGGTAGGTCGGCTTTTCCAGTGGGAGATACGGAACAACCGCATCAAGAATCCGATACATCTCTTCATGGGATTCTCCTACAGCCAGACCGCCGATAGCGTAGCCTGGAAGATCCAGCTCAGCAATCTCCTGAGCGTGGGCGATCCGGACATTTTCCAGGATTCCGCCCTGGTTGATTCCAAAGAGCATCTGATGTGGATTGATCGTATCTGGCAAGCTGTTCAGCCGCTCCATCTCTGCCTTGCACCGTCTGAGCCAGCGGGCCGTGCGGGCAACGGAGCGCTCAATATAATCCCGGTCCTTCGTGCTGGCCGGACATTCGTCAAAGGCCATTGCAATGGTAGACGCCAGATTTGACTGAATCTGCATACTTTCCTCCGGCCCCATGAAAATCTTCCTGCCGTCAATATGGGAATGGAAATGAACGCCCTCCTCCTGAATCTTGCGGAGTCCCGCCAGGGAAAACACCTGGAATCCACCGGAATCTGTCAGTATCGGCTTGTCCCACACCATAAACTTATGCAGGCCGCCAAGCTTTTTGATAACCTCATCTCCCGGTCTGACGTGGAGATGGTAGGTATTGGAAAGCTCCACCTGCGTCTTAATTTCCCTTAAATCATCCGTGGAAACCGCACCCTTGATGGCCGCTGCCGTACCCACATTCATAAACACCGGCGTCTCAACTGTGCCGTGTACCGTTGTAAAACGGCCTCTCTTTGCGAGGCCGTCTCTTTTTAATAATTCATACATCTGTCTTTTCTCCGTTCTGTCTTTGAAATCTAAAAAGTAACCGTTCAGCCATGGCAGCTTGTATTCGCTGCTACGGAGCTTATATCGTCACAAACGTGGCTGAACGGTTGCCTTAAAAATGGCAGATGATCGGTGTCGTCTCATTGATCAGATCATACAGCTTGGCTGCATCGTCATATTTCATATTGATACATCCATGAGACCCGTGTGTCAGATACCAGTCTCCTCCAAATCGAGTCTGCCATGAAGCATCGTGGAATCCAATATCATTATTAAACGGCATCCAGAATGCCACTGGCGATTCGTAGGAATACTTTCCGTTTGGAAGAAGCTGTCCACGAAGCACCGCGTTTTTCGTCTTATAGGTAAGATCATAGCTTCCCTGCGGAGTATCATCCGATCCGTTTGGCTTTCCGGTTACAATGTCGCAGTTCATAATCATCTGACCGTTCTGGAAGAACCAGAATTTCTGTGTCGTCAGATCAACTTCCGCATAGGTATTACCATAGTCATTCTGATCTCCATGATCCGCTCCTCTTCTTGACCACTTCGGCTCTCTTGACACTTCCTGCCCACTTTCTATATTTGCAGTCAAAGCCGCATATTCATCTTTCTGGTTCAGATACCATCCGAAATCCCCGCCTTCTACCTGAACCGTGTCTCCACGACCTGATACAAATGTCCTTGTCGTGCCGACCGTATTGTACTTTGTCGCAAGTTGTGCGATATATTTATTGATTTTCTCAGTATTAAAAGTCACCTGCATCTTGTCATCTACCATCAGCCACTGCGAAATCATCGTCTTATCCACCACCTCAGTCTTAGGTGAAAAGTCGTAGGTGATCTTCGTCTGGAGATACTTATTCATAGTATCTACTGCCGCCTGTACTTCTGGTGATTCCTTTGTATACGCTGGTGCAAGATAACAGCCGGACGCCTCCATATCGAGCTCCTTTGTAAAGCCGCTCACCGCTTCCTTTACCTTTGCGGCAAAGGTCTCCTGATTCACCTGGGTGCCGACAACCTCATCCTGGATGATAAACTGATTGCCGTCATAGACCGGCTGCGCATTCTTGGATACAACCTGATCAGGCGCCGTCACACAGTGTAAAGATGCAAGCAGGCTGTCAAGCTTCCCCTCATCGTACTCGATACCGATCTCTGCTGTAACGTCAGACTCTTTCCAAAACGCCTTCGGCCAGAGGAATGGATTCTGCTTCTCCTTGACTTTCTCAAGGGCATGGTTCTTCTTGTAAATGACATCGATATCCTGTCCGGAAATCTCCTCCGTCTGCCCATTCTTCTCTTTTAACATCAGAGTATAGCTCTCCACCTGGTTCTTCATATGCTCCTCTGCACTCGCAACGCTCTTCCATGAGAAATCGCTCCCATTGATCGTCGTGTGCGGATAAAAATGACTGTGAAAATAAAAGGCTCCGCCCAGATATACAGCCGCCACAACTCCCACAATACTTCCTAATGTGATAAAAATCCGTTTCTTCGTGTTCTTAGACATCTTTTTTTTCTCTTTTTTCTTTCTTCGCCCTCTTTTATGCTTAATCCTTGTCTTTCTTACCGTCGTATTGTCACTGTCCAATGTATGATCCTGATTCGAAAACTGAGGTTCTTCGTTCTGTCTGTTTTCGTTGTTTTCCATAATTCTAATCTACCCCTTGCTTATTAACCTTATACATCGCTATTATAATATGTCTATATGGAAAAGTACAGTGAAAATTTGTTGAAAATTGTCGGATGTATTGCTTACTTTTCGCTGTCTTTCCACAAAATTCGATTGCAGTTTTCCCCCTCCTTCTATATAATATATAACAGTTTATGCAAAATTTTTCGTATTGGGAGGTATGATTATGGCAGGATCATCTTTTGGAACTCTTTTTCAGATTACAACATGGGGCGAATCCCACGGAGCCGGAATTGGCGTGGTGGTGGACGGATGTCCTGCTGGACTTTCTTTGTCCTCTTCTGATATTCAGGTTTTCCTAAACCGCAGGAAACCTGGGCAGACCTCCTACTCCACCATGAGGAAAGAAGCAGACGAGGTAGAAATCCTCTCCGGCGTCTTTGAGGGACACACAACCGGTGTCCCGATCTCTATGCTCGTTCGCAATCAGGATCAGCGCTCCCATGATTATACACAGATCAAAAGCTGTTACCGCCCCGGACACGCAGACTACACCTTTGACGCAAAGTATGGGTGCCGGGACTACCGGGGCGGGAGACGATCGGCCGGGTGGCTGGAGGAGCTATCGCTTCTTTGCTTTTAAAGAGTCTTGGTATTCATGTACAAGCCTACACCAAGGCAATCGGACCTTACACGATTCCGGAGGAAGAGTACGATTTTTCTGTTCTTACGAAGGATCCGCTTTGTATGCCTCACCTGGGCTATTCCGAAAAAGCGCAGGCATATCTGAATACTTGCATGAAACAGAAAGACTCTGCGGGAGGGATCATTGAGTGTCAGATCACGGGGCTTCCTGCCGGAATCGGAGAACCTGTTTTTGACAAGCTGGACGCTCTGCTTGCCCAGGCAGTGCTCTCTGTCGGGGCCGTCAAAGGCTTTGAAATTGGAGACGGGTTTGCCGCGGCAAAGGCAAAGGGCACAGAAAACAATGATGCGTTCTGCATCCAGAACGGACAATTAGCGAAACAGACCAACCACTCCGGCGGAACGCTGGGCGGAATGAGTGACGGGAGTACTGTCTGCTTCCGGGCGGCCATCAAGCCGACTCCATCGATCTCTTCTGTACAGCACACTGTCAATACTTTCATGGAAGAGGTAGAACTCTCTGTAAAAGGACGACATGATCCGATCATTGTTCCAAGGGCTGTCGTTGTCATAGAGTCCATGGCCGCTCTGACTGTAGCAGACCTGCTTCTGCGCAACATGAGCGCCACCATGGACAACCTGCGCCGGATTTACCAGTAGCTTTTGTTCTATATTGGTTCAACATTCCTCTGAGACTCCAAAAAGGAAAGGAGATTCCCCTATGTCCCGGGAACTGACTTATCTCATCACAGAAGAAAACATCGGAACTTCCCCGCTTACAATCCATGGCTTTTTAAAAGGCCGCGGATATTCTCATGCGGTTCTTGTCTCTCTGAAAAAAACGCCGGAAGGGATTTTAAAAAATGGTGTCTGGGCCAGAGTCCACGATACCCTCTCTCCAGGAGATCGTCTTTTAGTTCGTCTGGTGGAAGAAAAGACCTCCGACCATATTGTTCCAAGACCATTGCCTTTTCCAGTCATCTATGAAGATGAAGATCTGCTCATCGTCAACAAGCCCGCCGACATGCCGATTCACCCTTCTCAGGGGAACTACGAGAATACCCTTGCCAATGCAGCCGCCTGGTATTTCTGTCAAAAAGGCGAATCCTTTGTCTACCGCTGCATCAACCGTCTGGACCGGGATACGACCGGTCTTCTGATTCTTGCCAAACATGCTTACAGTGCGGCGCTGCTCTCCCGGATGGTGACAGACCGCAAGATTCACCGGGAATACCTGGCTGTTACAAAAGGTGTTCCGGATGTTTCCGGCATCGTGGATGCTCCGATCGGACGTAAGGATGGCTCGACCATAGAGCGGCAGATAGATTTTGTACACGGAGAAACGGCCAGAACCCATTATGAGCTTCTGACCTCTGAAGATGGATATTCCCTCGTCCGGATCTGGCTTGATACGGGACGCACCCACCAAATCCGGGTCCACATGAAATATCTAGGCTATCCACTTCCGGGCGATTTTCTTTACTGCCCGGATTACACAAAGATAAGACGGCAGGCACTTCACTCCTACCGTCTCTCCTTTTTGCATCCTATCAGCCAAAAGCCGCTTTCCTTTACTGCTTCGCTTCCGGATGATATGCGTGCCTTTTTCTCTGCTTCCACATTAGAACTGCTCTAAAGATCAAAGCATCCCCCTCCGATGAACTCCCGTAACAGGGAGTTTGCCGGAATCCGATCTGTTCCGATTCCAAGAAAATAATCCAAAAACTTCAAAAGGCGTTTTGCCTCATGGTATTCTTCCATATCTGGTGTAATCTGAAAGAGAAGGGGCTCTACATACTGCTTAAGCACTGCAAGCTCATAAATCAAGGCCGAATTAAACATAATATCCGCCTCCTCCTGGAACGGAAAGATGTTGCGTTCCTCTCCCCGGCGGACAGAATACCACATGGCAATTGTCCTTGCCGCTGTCGTACCTCTCGTCCTTGCATCACGGACAATCCTCCGGATCAATCTCCCATCCGTCGTCGGAATCCGGTTGTGCTCATCTACATTGAGCTGGGTGAGGGCACTGATATAAATCTTAAACTTCCGGTCATCCGGAAGGGTTTCGGTAAGCTTCGGATTGAGACAATGGATACCTTCGATCACGAGAATATCCCGACTCTCCATCTTCAGCTTTCTGCCGTCATATTTCCTCTGTCCGGTAATGAAATCAAAAGTTGGAATCCCCACCTCTTCTCCCAGAAGCAGACGTCTTAAATCCTCATTAAATTGCTCTACATCGATGGCCTCCAGGCACTCGAAATCATAGTTCCCCCTTTCATCTTTTGGCGTTTGATCCCGGTTGACAAAGTAATTATCCACCGCAAGCGGATGTGGACGCATCCCGTTGACCTTAAGCTGAATCGACAACCGATGTGAGAAAGTCGTTTTACCGGAAGATGATGGACCAGCCACCAGCACAAACTTGACATCGCCCCGCTTTGCAATCTGCTCTGCAATCTCCGCAATTTTTTTCTCCTGCTGCGCCTCCTGTACAAGCACCATATTCTGCGCTCCAGCCTGCACAATTTCCCTGTTTAAATCCCCCACTGTCTCAATATTTTGCAGATCCCCCCATCTCATGGATTCCTTCTGCACCTGGAAAAGCTTCTCTCTTACCGCAAACGGAGGAATCACCCTTGGATTGGCGATTTCCGGCAACTGGATCACAAACCCTTCATCGTACAGATGGAGAGCAAAGTATCTCAGATACCCGGTGGATGGTACCATGTAACCGTAATTATAGTCCTCAAAAGCTCCCATCCGGTACAGATTAACCCGGGAACTTCTCCGGTATTTAAATAGCTCCTCCTTGTCATACATTCCATATTGATGGAATAGTTCTACGGCCTCATCCGTATGGATACTACGCTTTTCGATCGGGAGATCCTGCTCCACGATCCTGTGCATGGTCTCCTCCACCTGCCGTAGAAATACTTCGTTCAGGCTGATATCCCCATCGATCGTGCAGTAATAGCCCTGGCCCGCCGCATAATGGATCCTCACTTTCCGAATCCGGTCGTGTCCGGCCGTGTCGTAGACAGCCTTTACGAGCATCAGGCTCATGCTTCTTCGATATGTCTTTAATCCGATATCAACTCCTGTTGTGAGGAACCGGAGGAAACAATCCTTTTCCAGTGTCTTATAGAGCTCCAGGAGCTTTCCATCTGAGATCACGAGCACAATATCATTCTCGTAGTGCCCCTGAAAATCCTTCGCAATCTCAAGAAATCTTGTCCCTTCCGGATACTCTCTTGTGGATCCATCCTCCAATGTCACGCAATAACATCTCTTACTCAAGTTGCCACCTTCTTTCCAGCCTTATAAAATTACAGAATACGGCAGTTGTTTTGGCATTGTGAAAATCTCGATCTTTCCTCCTGTCTGCTTCTGCAGATACTGTTTCATGTCCTCCATAAACAGATACTCCAATCCGTAGTGTCCTGCATCCAATACTGCCATTCCCTGGGCAACCGCATCAATCCCGGTATGGTGCCCGACATCCCCGGAAAGGAATACATCTGCTCCTTTTGCAATGGCCTGATCAATCACACTGCTGCCTGATCCGGGACAGACGGCTACCCGCCGAATCTTACGACTGTTTCCAAAACAGCGAAGCTCCTCCAGTCCAAAAATTTCTTTGATACGTTCCCCAAAGGAAAAAAGCTCCTCCGATTCTTCCAAGATACCAAATACTCCGATTCCGCACGGCAATTCCTGCCACTCCCCGGTTTCTTCCAAGGGAACACATTCTTTCAGGCCGATCTTTTCTGCCACAAGTGCTCCCATCCTGCAAACATCATAATTCGTATGCATCGCCTCATAGGCAACGTCCGCCCGCAAAAGCTTTCCGATCCTCCTTCCGATAAACTCTTCGTCAGTGATCCGCTTCACCGCCTGAAACACCAAAGGATGATGGGAAAGGACCAAATCCGCACCCTGCAAAAGTGCCTGGTCTACCGTATTGTCATCAACATCGACCGTGATGAGAATCTTCTTTACTTCCTTATCTGTCCTGCCGAGAATCAGGCCGCTGTTATCCCAGCCCATGGCATATGCCTCAGGCGCGGCCTGTTCCAGCAGGCTTCGGATTTCTTTTACTTTCATCTTGTTTCTCCTTTTAATGATATCTGGCGGCCGCCCTCTCCAGGCTCTCCTTTTCCTCTGTCAGCTCCCTGATACGAGTTTTTCCTCCTCCCCCAAGGTCTGCTCGCTTTGTCAGGCTATCCAGAATCCGCCCCTTTTGCTGTATCTCTCTTTTTAAGAAATCCAACAGAACCGGATGGTTTTCCCTGAGAAGGATACGTCCGTACTTGTACTCTTCCTCCGTATAGGGCACTTCTTCCTTTTTTCCCGGCACCACCCGCATCATCGGGTAAAACTTACCGTCCTCGTATACCATATTCTCTTCTACAATCGCACATGCATGAGCAATGAGAAACTTACGCACTTTCCCGATCTCCGATTGGGGCTGCAAAATACATTCTTTTAGAGAAATCACTATTTCAGGGCAGTCCGATAGTATCTGGATAATAAGAGCGCCGCCCATTCCGGCGGCGATCATGCTCTGTGCTTCCTGAACTTTCAGCTCTTTTAGTCCACTGGATCTTCGGGTCTCGATCTTATGTTCCAGCCCATGCTCTCTAATATGTTTTTCAGCCCGTAAAAGCGGTCCTTCATTAATATCCATCGCAATCGCGGACGGGATCCGCCCCTCTTCCACCAGTTGTATGGGAACATACGCATGATCCGTCCCCACATCCGCTATGATTAGTCCGGGCGAAACAAGATCCGCCACTGCCCGGAGTCTCTTTGATAGTTCCATAGCACTCTCCTAATCCAGGTAGTCTCTTAACTTCCGGCTGCGGCTTGGATGCCGAAGCTTCCGAAGTGCTTTCGCCTCGATCTGACGGATACGCTCTCTTGTAACGTCGAATTCCTTGCCGACCTCTTCCAGCGTTCTTGCCCGCCCGTCATTCATTCCAAAACGTAGTCTCAGAACTTTCTGCTCCCTGTCAGTCAAAGTGTCAAGCACCTCATTTAGCTGCTCTTTTAAGAGGGTTGCAGCAGCAGCCTCAGCAGGAACCGGCACATTGTCGTCCTGGATGAAGTCTCCTAAATGACTATCCTCCTCCTCGCCAATCGGCGTCTCCAGAGAAACCGGCTCCTGGGAAATCTTCAGGATCTCCCTGACACGGTCTACCGGCATATCCAGTTCCTTTGCGATCTCCTCCGGAAGCGGCTCCCTTCCAAGCTCCTGCAAAAGCTGCCTGGATACCCGGATGAGCTTGTTGATCGTCTCTACCATATGGACCGGGATCCGGATCGTCCTTGCCTGATCCGCAATGGCTCTGGTGATAGCCTGACGGATCCACCAGGTCGCATAGGTACTGAACTTAAATCCTTTCTGATAATCAAACTTCTCTACCGCCTTGATCAGCCCTAAGTTTCCTTCCTGGATCAGATCCAAGAAGAGCATCCCACGACCTACATACCGCTTGGCAATACTGACAACAAGACGGAGATTGGCCTCGGCCAGTCTCTTCTTGGCGCTCTCATCGCCTTCAGACATCCTTCTGGCAAGATCGATCTCCTCCTCTGCACTTAAAAGCGGCACCTTTCCGATCTCTTTTAAGTACATACGCACCGGATCCTCAATACTGATTCCGTCCGGCACAGACAGATCGATTTTCTCCATATCGACTTCTTCCTCTTCTTCCGCAAGAATCAGGTCATCTATATCTGCGTCCAGGTCGTCATCACTTCCGATACGCAGCACATCGATATTCATCGCTTCCAGATATTCATATACTTTTTCCATCTGCTCCGGAGATAATTCCAGATCGGACAGAAAATCGCTGATCTCCTGAATTTCGAGAACTTTCTTTTTCTTCTTCCCAAGTTCGACCAGCTCTTTCAGCTTTTCCTCAAATTTTGCTACGTTTTCTTCCATGCTTTTGTCCATCCTCTCATCGCTTGTTCTATCTTTTTATTTTATGGAAATCTGCATCTGAAATAGTTTTTGCAGATCCTTTTTCGCTTCCATTAGCTTCTGCAGTCCCCTGATGTCCGTCGGGTCCAGCGTCCGTCCTGCCTCTTCAATACTGTGGTTCTTTACCCGGATCACCGTCTCTTTGAGCGCCTTTTCCTGCTCTTCCTTCGTAGAAAGCTCTCGAATCTTCGTATGAAACAAGGACGCTGCCTCCCTATGCTCCTCCTCATCGGTAAAATGATTCAGAATTCTGGCAGGATTTACACTTCCTTCTTCGTACTGCTTATAGAGAAGCTCTGCCACTTCCCGGTAAATCCGACCTGTGAAATCCTCCGGCGAAAGATAGGTCTTTACTTGGGAGAACACACTGTGATCCTCGATCATCCAGGTCAGAAGAATCTTCTGGGATTTCAGATTGCCATCCTCCTTCTCCTGAACAGACGTAGTATGCTTCGGTCTCCTGGCCGGAGCCGCTAGTCCCTTCTCAACTGCCGTCTTTGACACGAGCCTTTTCAGATCCTCAAATGATACCCGGTACGCTCTTGCTACCGCCTCAGTATAATTATCCCGCTCGATCTGCTCTTCAAACTCGCCAAGCCGTGACGCGGCCTCTTTTAAAAATGCGGTCTTCCCTTCCGGAGAGTTTAAGTCAAACTGTCTCTCTAATACTTCCAGGCTGTACATGAAGCCATTTCTGGCCTTCTGGATCCGCTCCTCAAATGCCGGGGCTCCCAGATTCTTGATGAACTCGTCGGGATCCTTATATGGATCCATCCGGATCACCTTCGATGTAATCCCCGCCTCCTTTAAGATCGGCATCGCACGAAGTGCAGCCTTTGTTCCCGCCTCATCGCTGTCATAAGTCAGGTAGACTTCCTGTACATAGCGCCGGATCAGCGAGGCATGCCCAGGTGTAAATGCGGTCCCAAGGGACGCCACTGCATTCGTAAATCCCGCCTGGTGCAAAGCGATCACATCCATATAGCCCTCGCACAAGAGAAAATACGATTTCCTGGAAGTTCTTGCCCGATTCAGCCCATAGAGATTGCGGCTCTTATCGAAAATCGGCGTCTCCGGGGAATTCAAATACTTTGGCTTCGCATCCCCCATGACACGTCCGCCAAACCCTATCACACGACTATTGACATCCATAATCGGGAACATGACCCGGTTCCAGAACTTGTCATGGATTCCCTGTTTCTCATCCACGCTTGCAAGCCCTGACTTCACGATCAGCTCATCCGAGTATCCCTGCATCTTTAGGTATCTGCTCAGGTCATCACTATACTTATTGGCATATCCGAGCCCAAAATGTACAATCGTCTCTTCCGTAAGCGACCGGTCCGTCAGATAACGGATCGCCTGTCTTCCCTTCTCAGAGCGGAGCTGTGCATAATAATACTTCGCCGCCAGCTTATTAATAGCAAGAAGCGTCTCCCTTAAATCTGATCTTTCCTTTGCCTCTTTGGAATACTGCTCTTTTGGAAGCTCTACCCCGGCCCGTTCAGCCAGGATCTGAAGTGCCTCCGTAAACGAATCATGCTCATATTCCATCAAGAATGTAAACACATTCCCTCCTGCCCCGCATCCAAAGCAGTAATACATCTGCTTGTCCCGGCTGACAGAAAAGGACGGGGATTTTTCATTATGAAACGGACACAGTCCAAAATAAGAATTTCCTTTTTTTTGCAGTCTCACATAAGAAGAAATCACGTCCACAATGTCGTTTTTCATTCTTACTTCTTCGATAATGTCTTCTGAGTAATACACGCTGTTCCCTTCCTTCTTGTCTGTGTACATTCTCCTACAATATTATATATTCGACAAAAGATGTTGATTTCCTTTTTGTTTTTTTTATTTTTTCAAAAAAAGCGAACAAGCCCGGATTTATTTCTCTTTTTCCTGTGCAATCCGTTTCTGAATAGCATCTACCACTGTCTCAAGAACCTTGATTCGTGCATAATATTTATTATTTCCTTCTACAATAATCCATGGCGCTGACGGCGTGGATGTCTTTACAAGCATCTCTTCTACTGCCCGTTCATAGAGATCCCATTTCTCCCGGTTTCTCCAGTCCTCATCCGTAATCTTCCACTGCTTCTCAGGATTTGCCTGACGCTCTTTAAAACGTCTCTCCTGCTCGTCTTTATCAATCTGCATCCAGAATTTCATCACGATTGCTCCGGAATCCGAAAGCTGTTCTTCCATTTCGTTCATTTCTTTATAGGCTCGTTTCCATTCCCGCTTCGTACAGAATCCCTCGATCCTCTCTACCATTACTCTTCCGTACCAGGTCCGGTCAAAGATCGTGATATGTCCTTTCTTTGGCATCTTCACCCAGAATCTCCAGAGATAATGGTGCTTCTTCTCCCAGTCGTTCGGAGCCGCCGTGGGGATCACAACATATCCTCTCGGATCCAGTGCCTGGGTCAGCCGCTTAATGGCCCCGCCCTTTCCTCCTGCGTCCCATCCCTCAAATCCAAGGATCATCGGAATCCGTCTGCGGTACAGCTCCCCGTGCAGCCTCGTCAATTCCTTTTGCAACTTTTTCTTCTTCTTTTCATACTCTTCTTTTGTGTAAGCCAGAGACAGATCCGCCTTGTTCAGAACTGACTCCGTCTTTTTCTCGTCTAGCTCCGGCGCCGTTTCATCCGGCTCCGGCTGTTTTTTAACCGCCGTTTCCAGTGCGTGGATTACTGTCTTATAAATTTTCACCGCTGCATAGCGCTTGTCCGTCGCTTCTACGATCGTCCATGGTGCAAAGTCCGTATCTGTCTTTGCCAGCATCTCTTCATTAACTTTCAGGTAAGCGTCAAACTCTTCATTTCGTCTCCAGTCGTCCCCAGTTACTCTCCATTTTGTCTCTTTGGAATCCGCCAGCTTTTCAAACCGCTTCCTCTGCTCACGTTTGTCGATGTATAGGAACAGCTTAATGATGACCATCCTGTCATCGGTCAGTTCTTTTTCAAAAGACTGAATCACATGATAGGCTCTTGCCACCTCGTCCGCAGACATTTGATTTTCAAAACGCTCTCCTAAGACTTTACGGTACCAGCTTGTATCAAAAATAGAAACCTTCCCATGCTCCGGGATTTTCGTCCAAAACCGCTTCATATAAGGATAGTACTTCTCCTCTTCCGTCTCTTTCTTCACTGCGAACACTTCAAAGCCTCTCGGATCTAGTGCCTGAATCAGCTTTCCAATCTGCACGCCTTTCCCCGAAGCGTCCAGTCCTTCAAACACAATCATCACCGGAATTTTGGCGCTCTGACAGATTCTTTGCAGTTCACCGAGCTTCACCGAAAGCTTGTTGATCTCTTCTTTATATTCTGCTTTCTTCATCTTTTTTGATAAATCAATTTTTTCTAACATTATCCTTCCTCCTCATAGAAAAAATTTTTTCATTTTTTTGTTGACATTACTCTCCCACTATAGTATTATATTTTTCGGACAGCCGATAAGAAAGGCTTTGCGGAAGTGTCGGAACTGGCAGACGAGCAAGACTAAGGATCTTGTGACTATTGCAGTCGTGTGGGTTCAAGTCCCATCTTCCGCACGGAAGAAACCCTTGCTTTTATAGTAAGGGTTTTTTATTTGTTTTGGCAACAACGTAAAACGCAAGCTTACCAAGGGTTCTGGCGACCGCTTACAATCTCAGAATATGTCATCCATCAGTTTTGGTGTTTCTTCCATGAAATATACTTTTATTTCTGATTTTGCCACATTATCTACCTGTAGATCACCTTTTTATGCTCCTTTGTTCTCCACCTTCCTCCTCTATAATCCGGCAAATACCGTTTTCTTTCCTCCCATTCGCTTCTGAACATATGGTAAGAATATCATATCATGTGCCAGGGCAGATTTCAATCAGTCTGATAATTACCATCCTCATACATTTTTCGGATGTGTACAAAACTCAAAAAACAATATTTTACGATTTCTGCTTGACATTACCCTTCTACTATAGTATTATATTTTTCGGACAGCCGATAAGAAAGGCTTTGCGGAAGTGTCG
>OBVA01000499.1_pt1 | contig 16847 bp, 12 predicted proteins | sample 1495021 | NCBI WGS metagenome assembly OBVA01 (sample SAMEA2579965, study PRJEB22360) | human gut metagenome | biome: human gut; feature: human-associated habitat; material: faeces | place: Denmark | collected 2008/2010
CTCGGCCACGGCATCGGCCGCGGAGAAGACGACCTTGCCCACGGCGGCGCCGGGACTTGCGTTGAGGCCGCGGGCGAAGACGTTGCGTGTGGCGTTCTTGGCGATCTGGGGGTGCATGAGCTGGTCGAGCTGAGAGGGATTGATGCGCTGAAGCGCCTCCTCGCGGGTGATGACGCCCTCGCTGACGAGATCCACGGCAATCTTGAGGGCGGCGGTGGCGGTACGCTTGCCCACGCGGGTCTGCAGCATGTAGAGCTTGCCCTGCTCGATGGTGAACTCGATGTCCATCATGTCGCGGTAGTGCTGCTCGAGGATGCCGAAGATGTTCTCAAGCTGCTCGCCGGCGGCCTCGAGGCCGGGTGTGTGGCGCAGCATCTCGATGGGCTCGGTGTTGCGGATGCCGGCCACGACGTCCTCGCCCTGGGCGTTCACGAGGTAATCGCCGTAGAACTCGCGTTTGCCGGTGGCGGGGTTGCGGGTGAAGGCGACGCCGGAGGCGCTGGTCTCGCCCTTGTTTCCGAAGGCCATGACCTGGACGTTGACGGCGGTGCCGAGGTCATTGGGGATGTTGTTCTGCCTGCGGTAGAGGCGTGCGCGGTTGGACTCCCAGGAGCCGAAGACGGCGGCTACGGCAAGGCGGAGCTGGACGGTGGGATCCTGCGGGAACTGGGCGGTACCATCCTCGCCTGCGAGCTCGGGGTGCTCTTCGAGGCTTACGTTCTCGGCGAAGATGCGCTTGAACTCGCCGGCGAGGGCACGGAGGTCCTCGGCGGAGAGCTCGGTGTCAGTGGCGACCCCGGCGGTCTCGCGGGCGGCGGAGATCGCGTGCTCGAAGAGGTCGGAGTCGATGCCCATGACTACGTTCGAGAACATCTGGATGAAGCGGCGGTAGCTGTCCCAGGCGAAGCGATCGTTGTTGGTCTGGTGGGCGAGGCCGAGAACGGACTCGTCATTGAGGCCGAGGTCAAGCACCGTGTCCATCATGCCGGGCATCGAGAAAGGAGCACCGGAGCGGACGGAGACGAGCAGCGGATCCTCAGCGTCGCCAAGGCGCTTGCCGCAACGGCGCTCGAGGTCCTCGCGGGCCGCGGCAATGCCGTCGAGCGCGCCCTCGGGCCAGGTGTTGCCGCCGTTGGCGTATTCCATGCAGGTCTGGCAGGTAATCGTGAAGCCAGGAGGAACCGGAAGGCCGATACGGGCCATCTCGGCGAGGTTAGCACCCTTGCCGCCGAGGGTGAAGTTGTCGTGCGCGGTTCCCTCGGTGACGTCGGTGCCGTTTTCATCAAGGCCAAATCTGTAGATGCGCTTCTCCATGATCCTCCCCTGTATTGAGGTTGGGCGGCACCTATTGCCGCCGCCGTCTCGACGCCCATCTGAGGTGTCGACTAGGGAGAGGGTATCGCGTCCATGTGTGAACAAATGACCACGAAACAGCATACATATAGTCTTCGCAAATGACTATCGATAAGTGGACAACTAAAATCGAGCAGCGGTCTTGCGCTTTGTTACCCAACCATTCGCGGAGAGATACCTGCCGTTCGCGACAAATCAAGAGACTGATGGTGAAGCTGGAAGACCTCACGACTGCCATTGCACCTGACGCTCGGCTGGCTTGCGGCGGGCGCGGATGGGCGTGCGACAAGCGCGCAGTGGGCACGGGCGTCTTGCTCTTGCTGCACCTGGCGTGCGGCGTTCGTGCGAATTGACGCACATAGTGGCTTGGACGCTTCAATTGTTTCGTGCCGGATAACTTCGTTGACACATTAAGCATCGACGCTATTCTCTTGATTCGTCAATTATTGATAAATCAAGCATCTTCAAGAGGCGGAGTACTATGGGGGAAGATAAATATGCGGTTGGCGAGGGTTACTCCCTGGTTGACGCGCACATGGCTCTTTTGAGGGCGTTTCAGGCGCAGAAGGCGCTGCTGAGGCCGTATGGGTCATCGCTTGGCCTTGCCTGCGGCCAACCCCGAGTCATCTCGTATCTAGCGGTTCACGAGCGCGCCACCCAGCGAGAGATGGCGTCGTTCTTTGGCATGGACCCAGCCGCCGTTTCGCGCATGCTCGATGCGCTCGAGAAGGGCGGCTTCGTCACTGTCGAGGCGAATCCGGGAGACCGGCGCACGAAGCGCCTCAGGCTCACCGATGCCGGCCGAGCGTTGGTGATGCCATGGGAGGAGCGCTGTGCCGAAATCGACGAAGCCATGCTTGATGGGTTTACTGACGAGGAACGCGAGTCTTTCATTGAATACCTCGAGCGTGTGAGGAAGAACTTGGTGGCGCGTCGCGCCGAGGAGGCGGGCGTCCGTGAGTGACCTCAAAATCATCTTTCGCTATTTCGGTCCATATAAGCGCGACTTCATTCTGGCCGCCATCTGCATGGTCTTCGAGGGTACGCTCGAGCTCCTGATTCCCTACCTTACGGCGGGCCTTATCGACCAGGGCATCGTTGCGGGGGACATGAGCCGCGTCTGGATTACTGGTGGCCAGATGCTCGCTTGCGGCATTGTCGCCATGGGCTTTGGCATGGCGTTCGCCCGCTGCAGCGCTCGAGCGGCAATGGGTCTCGGCGCCAATCTCCGCGACGCTCAGTTCGAGGCGGTCCAGCGTTATTCGTTCGAGAATCTTGACCACTTTGATACGTCGTCTCTCGTGACGCGCATGACAACGGACGTCACCGTCATCCAGAACGCCTTCATGAACGGTTTCAGGCCCATGATGCGCGGACCCGTCATGTTTACGGCGGGTCTCATCCTCGCCAGCATGCTTTCGGTGCGTCTCGCCTGCGTCTTCTTCGTCATGCTTCCGCTCCTTGCCGTCGCCCTCGTTCTCATCGTTCGTCGGGTGGCACCGCTCTACGGCGTTCTCCAGGATGTTATGGACCAGCTGAACGGCGTCGTTCAGGAGAGCGTCACGGCCATTCGCGCGGTTAAGACGTTCGTGCGCGACGAGTGGGTCGGAGACCGCTTCGGGGCGGTCAACGGGGACCTTGCCTCCACTTCGACGAAGACCTTCGGTACCGCCGTTTTCAACCTTCCGCTCTTCCAGGCAACCATGTATACGAGTGACATCCTCATCCTGGCCTTGGGCGGCACGATGATCATGGCGGGCGAGCTGAAGGTCGGTGAGCTCACGGGGTTCATGAGCTACGTTCTTCAGATCACGAACTCCCTCATGATGATCTCGAACGTCTTTCTGCTCATGACGCGTGCGCTTACGAGTGCCCGTCGCGTGGGTGAGGTCCTGCGCGAACAGCCTACGATCGCGAGCCCGGAGAATGCGATCGCGGAGGTTCCGAATGGCTCCATTGAGATGCGCCATGCGAGCTTCAAGTACAACGCCGATGCCTCCGCTGACGTCCTCCATGACATCACGCTCTCGTTCCCTGCGGGTTCGACGGTCGGCGTCCTTGGCGGTACGGGGTCGGGCAAGAGCTCTCTCGTCCAGTTGCTTCCGCGCCTGTATGACGTGACGGATGGCGCCGTTCTTATCGGCGGCCATGACGTGCGCGAGTATGACGTCGCTGCGCTGCGAGAGAGCGTGGGCATCGCGCTTCAGCGTCCCGTGCTCTTTTCCGGAACGGTGCGCGAGAACCTTCTCTGGGGTCGTCCGGACGCTACGGACGAGGAGCTGCTGGAGGCATGCCATGTCGCTGCCGTTGACGAGTTCCTTGACCGAATCGGCGGCCTTGATGCCGACCTCGGCCAGGGAGGCGATAACGTCAGCGGAGGCCAACGCCAGCGACTCTGCATCGCCAGGGCGCTCGTGAGGCGCCCGCGCGTCTTGATTCTCGATGACTCGACGAGCGCGGTCGATATGGCGACTGACGCCCGCATCAGAGAGGGGCTGCGCGCTCTTACCGACGTCACGAAGGTCATCATCGCCCAGCGCATCGCGTCCGTGAACGATGCGGACCAAGTCGTGATCCTTGATGACGGTCGCGTCCATGCCGTGGGCACGCCTGCGGAATTGCTTGCGACTGACCCAATCTACCAAGAGCTTTATCACACGCAGGTTGCTGAGGGGGATGAGGAGTAATGGCCGTCTATTCAACGAAGGGTGGCTCCTCGAAGCCAAAGAATCTCGGCAGCACGGTGCACAGGCTACTCGAGTACATGGGCGCGGCTCGCATGAAGCTCTTGCTTGTTGGCGTCCTCGCAAGCACGTGCGCCCTCTGCCAGCTTGCGGGCACCTATATGATCAAGCCCGTGGTGAACTGCCTGACTACCCAGGATGTCGACGGCTTCAAGGCTGGCGTCGTGCTGGCGGCTGTCATTTACGTGGTCGGTGCGCTCTCCGCGCTCGGCTATACGCAGACGATGGTGAGGGCGGCGCAGCGCGTCGTCTTCGATATCCGCCGCGACCTGTTCGCGCATCTGCAGACGCTTCCGCTCAGCTATTTCGACCGTACCCGCACGGGTGATGTCATGAGCTTCTTCACGAACGACGTCGACACGGTCTCAGAGGCGCTCAACAACAGCTTCGCGAATGTGATCCAGGCGGCAATCCAGGCCTTTGGCACATTGGTCCTGCTGTTCGTTCTCGATTGGCGCCTGACGTTGGTAAGCGTCGCGTTTGACGTGATACTCGTCGTTTACGTGCGTCTCGCCGGTAAGCGCAGCTCAGCATATTTCAAGTCTATGCAAGGAACGCTCGGACATCTCGATGGCTATGTCCAGGAGATGTGCGCTGGTCAGAAGGTCGTCCAGGCGTATACGCATGAGGAAGCTTCTCTCGAGGGCTTCCGCGAGCATAACGAGCGGCTTCGCGAACAGGGCACGGCTGCTCAGACCTACGCTGCGACCATGGTGCCCATTACGGTTGCCATGACCTATACCAACTACGCCGTGGTGGCGGTCATGGGGTCCTTCCTCGCTGCGAGGGGCCTCACGGATATGGGCAGCCTCGCTAGCTATCTCGTATTTGTTCGTCAGGCGGCTATGCCGTTCAACCAGGTGACTCAGCTCGGCAACTTCCTTCTCGGCGCTCTGGCCGGCGCGGAGCGCCTCTTCTCCGCCATGGACATCGAGCCCGAGGTGGATGAGGGCAAGGTCATCCTCGAACGCCTCGAGGCGAAGGAGGATTCTCCGGAGCGTGCCGCCGCCGGGGCGAGCGGATGGGCCTGGCGTCAGGAGGACGGCACGCAGGTGCCCCTTGCGGGAGACGTCCGCTTCCATGACGTTACCTTTGGGTACGAGCCGGGCCAAACTGTTCTCAAGGACCTCTCGCTGTTCGCGAAGCCCGGCCAGAAGATCGCCTTCGTGGGGTCTACGGGCGCTGGAAAGACCACGATCACGAACCTTATCAACCGCTTGTATGACGTTCAGGCTGGTTCCATCACATATGACGGCATAGACGTTCGCGACATCGAGAAGGCGAGTCTCCGCTCGAGCCTCGGCATCGTGCTCCAGGACACGCACCTCTTCTGCGGAACCGTTGCTGACAACATTAGGTTCGGCAAGCTTGACGCCACGGACGAGGAGGTCAGGGCCGCGGCTCGCACCGCGAACGCGGACGGCTTCATCAACCGGCTGCCCAAGGGCTACGACACGCTCGTGACTGCAGACGGCGCCAACCTCTCTGCCGGCCAGCGCCAGCTTCTGGCGATTGCCCGTGCAGCTGTGGCTAACCCGCCCGTCCTCATTCTAGATGAGGCGACAAGCTCGGTCGATACGCGCACCGAGGCACTCATCGAACGTGGCATGGACGCCCTCATGACGGGGCGCACCGTCTTCGTGATCGCCCACAGGCTTTCCACCGTCCGCAACGCCAACGCAATTATGGTGTTGGAGCAGGGAAGGATTGTTGAACGTGGCACGCATGATGAGCTCCTCGCGCAACACGGCGAGTACTGGCAGCTGTACCATGGAATGAGAGAGCTTAGTTAGGCGGGCGTAGCCTGTCACGCGCTGTCGCGCGGTCGAGGAAAGGCGGGCAAAGTTGCTCAAGGCACGCAAGAGGGATGTCGAGAATCGTCGTCTTCGCGGAGTCAACCTGTCGGGTTGGCTCGTCCTCGAGCCTTGGGTGACGCCGTCCCTCTTCGCTGGTACAGGCGCATTTTGCGAAGCCGAGCTTGCCAGTGTGATGGAGGACTCGCGTTACGCCGAGACCCTCGAGCGTCACCGCTCGACGTTCATTGACGGGGGAGACTTCGCCCGAATTGCCTCGCGTGGCTATGATGCGGTCAGGCTTCAGGTTCCTTGGTACGTATTCGGCGAGGCAGGGCCCATGCCCGGCCCTTCCGAGGGCTGTCTGGACTACGTTGATCGTGCATTTGGCTGGGCTGAGGCGGCTGGCATCGAGGTCCTCGTCGATGTCGCCGTCGTGCCTGGCACGGATTCCGCCTCGCCTGCGAGCTTCTTCGGCGATGCCGCCTCTTTCCGTCGCGCTGTTATCGATGTCGCCGCGGCGCTCGCGTCGCGTTACGCGGAGCGTGAGAACTTCCTTGGCGTCGAGCCGATCGGCGCGATAAAGGGCCGCTCGCGTCGCGGATTGTCCGTCAGTGAGGGCGTGCCGCCGCACCTTCTCCGCAACTTCTATCGCGATGTCTACGAGGCGGTCCGCGAAGCTGCCGGAACGCGTCCTGTTTTCGTCGTGAATGACGCCGGATTGCCGGATGCGTGGCGAGCCTTCATGTCGCCCGCGCGCTATGAGAACGTGTGGCTGGACAGCCATGTGTTCCACTATTCGGACTCCATGAACGCCGCTGGTCCCACGGGCGTGCGGCGTCTCGTGAAGGATACGGAGCAGTATCTCGCTCGCACAAAGAAGAGTGGCCTGCCTGTTATGGTGGGTGAGTGGTCGAGTGCGTTGCCTCTGGCGGATGCTGGCATGACGCCGGAGGGTCGCATCGCGCTCGAGCGCGTATTTACTGCAGGTCAGATGAGCGCCTTTTCTGGCTGTGTCGGTTGGTTCTTCCAGACTTGGAAGACCGAGGGTAGGCTTTCGAGCTGGGACGCCCGAGTGGCGCTTTCGAGCTTCGAGCACGGAATGCTTGAGTAATGGGGGGGGGACGCGTGAACGATAACGAGACGACGCTCGCGAGGGATGCTGGCGTTGAGCGGGCGCGTCTGGTGCAGCCCGGCGGCATACTGTCGCTTGTTGGCACGCCGATCGGCAACCTGTCTGACGCCTCGCCTCGAGTGATTGATACGCTTCGCTCCGCCGATGTCCTTTTGTGCGAGGACACGCGCGTGACCTCGAAGCTCCTTGCTCGCTTTGAGATTCGCGTGCCGCTTGAGAGGTGCGATGAGAACGTCATCGCCAACCGAGTGGAAGGCGTGCTCGCACGTGTTGCCTCCGGTTCTCGCGTCGCCTTCGTAAGTGACGCCGGCATGCCGGGCGTGTCCGATCCCGGTCAACGCCTGGTCGACGCCGCTCTCGACGAGGGGCTCCCCGTCGAGGTGATTCCGGGACCCAGCGCCGTGACCTGCGCCCTTGTGGCGAGCGGTCTAGGTATGGACCATTTCTTCTTCGAGGGATTCCTGCCGAGAAAGGCGGGGGAGCGTTCGAGGCGTCTGGCTGAGCTCGCGCCGATTCCTGGCGCGCTCGTGTTTTACGAGAGTCCCCATCGTGTGGTGGCGACGCTCGATTCCATTGCCGAGGCTTTCCCGGCGCGTCGCGTGGCGCTCGTGCGCGAGCTCACGAAGCTCCATGAGGAATGCGTGCGTGACCTTTCTGGCGAGCTCGCGCGACGCATTCGTGAACGTGGTGAGGTGCGAGGGGAATGCGTCGTCGTCGTGGAGGGCCCGAGTGTGGAGGAGCTCTCTTGCCTGCGCGCGGCCTGCGCTCCAGGTCCTGCCACTCTGGAGGAGGCCATCGCTGAGGGACTTGATGCCGGAGAGCCCAAGAGTGCTCTGGCAAAGCGCCTGGCCAAGCAGTTTGGTATCCCAAAATCCGAGGTCTACGACAAACTCGTTTAACCGCGCATGGCTGCAAAAGGAAACCTGCAAAAGGGACAGTCCCTTTTGCAGGTTTCTTGATGTTGGTCTAGGTTACCCGCGCTTTGAGCCCTGACGCCGGATGCCGCCCTTGTGGCCGCAGGCCTTGTTCGGGCCTATGCCCGCGCCGCGCACTGGCCCGCCGAAGGCCTGGCGTCCGCGTTGCTGCTTGGCAGGTAGGGGCATATCGTAGTGGCGCTTGACATCGCTGGGCTTCGTCATCGCTGGTCTCCTTCGCATTCCGACCCGCTTACGGTAGCGTCTTTCCATCGTGATTCCAAGCGCGCCCGGCACCGGCGTCGTGGCCGGCGGCGCCCATCTCCCTCATAAAAAACCGCCGAGGCCAGCCCGTGGCTGGGCACGGCGGTCATACGCCACGCAATGGTGCGGGGCCTATCGAAGATCTTGCCCTACTGCAGCGAGTGGCTCAGGAAGTCCCTGCCCTGGTCGCTTGCGAAGGCGACCACGCGGTCACCGGCGCTAAATACGGTGTCACCGTTGGGGACGAGGATGTTGCCATCATGCTCGAGGGCGACAAAGATCAGGCCGTCGGGAATCTGGAGCTCGGCAATCGGCTTGCCCACCATCGCGGAGCGCGGGCGAACCTCGCCTCGGACGATTTCGTGACCATCCTTGCCGAGGCGCATGATAGTGAAGACGTCCTCCATGTCGAGACCTTCTTCGACGGACTTCGCGATGATGTCCGCCTGGTCAACGGCGATGTCGACGCCCATGGACTCGTCGAACATCCAGGCGTTTGCTGGGTTGTTCACGCGGGCGACGACGCGATTCACGCCGTACTCCATCTTGGCGAGCATCGCGACCACGAGGTTGACCTCGTCATCGCCCGTTACGGCAATAATGACGTCGGCCTGGAGCACGCCGGCCTCTTCGAGGACATCCGGGCTCGAACCCATGCCCCTCACAACGGAGCCTTCGGGCAGCTTCTCCTCGAGGCGCTGCGCAACGGCCTTCCTTGACTCGACGATGCGAACGTTGTAGCCGCGGTTGCTCAACCGAGTGGCGAGGTAGGAACCCACCTTGTCGCCGCCGACAATGATGATGTTCATACAGCCTCCTAATCCGTCATGCCGAGCATGGCGCGGAACTTGCTTGCCGAGGTCGCCTGGACGGCGGCGTAGATGATGTCGCCATGGTCGAGGACCGTGCCCTGGGTGGGAACGAAGGTCTCGTTGTCGTGAGAGACGGCGACGATGCTAATCTCGCCAACGACGGTGAGCTTGCGAACAGGACTGCCCTCGAGCATTGGCGGCACGTCGGCGCGAACGAGGCGCACGTCGCCGGAACCGATGCCGGTGACGTCATCGAGCTCGTTGAAGGTCAGAAGCTCGCAGACACGCCTCACGCCCCAGTCGGTGGTCGAGATGCTCTGGATGCCGAGCCTGCGGTACGTCTCGGCATTGCCAATCTCGTACAGGCGCGCGATGACGCGCGGGACGCGATAGGTCTGTCGGGAGATGCGGGCGACGACGATGTTCGTCTCGTCAGAAGCCGTGCAGGCGATGACGGCGCTCGCACGATCGATGCCGGCGGCAGCGAGGACCTCACGGTCGAATCCGACGCCCGCGACGGTCTGGCCGCCAAACGTGGGGCCGAGCGCCTTGAGGCGCTCGAGGTCCTGGTCGATGGCGCAGACCTCGTAGCCCTGCCTGTCGAGCTTGCGAGCGAGGCTCGTGCCCATGCGGCCCATTCCTACGACGATAACTATCATCTTTACCTCTTTTCCGGTGCCTGCTTGATGGCGACGCCGTTTCGATCGATGTGGTTCCTCTTGCGAACGATGGCCTTTCGGGCCTCCTCGAGGAGGAGGATGACGGGCGGCAGCAGCACCAGGAATACGAAGTCATTCAGGACGAGCGGGCTGGTGTGGAAGACGCTCTGGAAGGGCGGGAACAGCGTGATGAAGATGATGAGTGCGATCTCGAAGAGAATACCCTTATTGATCTGCTTGTTGGAGAACAGACCCACCGAGAAGACGGATGCGGTCTCCGTGCGGCAGTTCCAGACCTCGCCGATCTGCGTGAAGACGATGGCCGCAAGTGCCATGGTCGTTGCGCGGACGTAGATAGGATCAAGGTCGTTGCCCACGCCAAACATCTCGATGCCGGGGTGCCAGCCGTTCATGACCTGGCAGAACATAAACGCGGCGAAGGAGAACAGGGCGCCGAGCATTCCGTACCACAGGAAGGCCTTACGCATGACCTTGCCGGAGAGCAGCGGCTCGTTGGGGTTGCGAGGCGGATTGGCCATGACGTCAGCCTCGGGAGGCTCGGTGCCAAGACCAAGGGCGGGCAGCATGTCGGTGCCAAGGTCGATGGTGAGGATCTGCATCGTCGTGAGCGGCAGCGGCACGGCGCCACCGGAGAGCAGGTAGATCGCAGAGGGGACAGCCTCGGGCACGTTGGAGTTCAGGATGTAGAGCATGAACTTCCTGATGTTCGCGTAGACCGCGCGGCCCTCTTCGATGGCGTGGACGATCGAGGCGAAGTTGTCGTCGGTCAGGATCATGTCCGCGGCCTCCTTGGCCACGTCCGTGCCGGTGATGCCCATGGCGACGCCGATGTCAGCCCTCTTGAGGGCGGGGGAGTCGTTCACGCCATCTCCGGTGACGGCGACGATCTCGCCCATCTGCTGAAGGTTTTCGACGACGCGCAGCTTCTGCTCAGGCGCCATGCGGGCGAAGACGACCTCGCCTTTCAGGGCCTCCTTGAGCTCGTCGTCAGAGGTCTTCTCGAGCTCGACGCCAGAGAAAACGCGAGGATTCGGGCCCTGGACGATGCCGATCTTGCGGGCGATCGAGAGGGCGGTCAGGCCATAGTCGCCCGTGATCATGACGATGCGGATGCCAGCACGACGGCACTCGGCCACGGCGTCGGCAACCTCGGGCCTGGGCGGATCCTGCATGACGAGGAGGCCGACGAAGGTGAGGCCACACTCGATGTTCTCGGGCGTGTAGTCGCTCATCGAGCGGGGGATGGAAGTATCGTCTGGGCTCAGAGGACGGTAGGCGAGGGCAAGCACACGCAGACCGATGGCGGCATAGCCGTCGTTAGCGTCCATGATGCTCTTGCGCATCTCGTCGCTCATCGGCATGACCTTGCCGTCAGTGCGGTAGTTGTCGGAGAGGCGGACGACCTCGTTGGGGGCACCCTTGACGAACGCAACGCGCGAGGCGCCATCGAGTGGACGCTTGAGCTGGTGGATGGTGGTCATGCGCTTGCGGCGGCTCTCGAAGGGGAGCTCTCTCACGCGAGGCATCTCACGCTCGAGGCCCTCGAGGGAAAGGCCGGCCTTCTGTGCGCTGACGAGCAGGCAGGCCTCGGTCGGGTCGCCGAGGACGGTGTAGCGGCCACTCTCCTCGTCCGGCTCGACGAGACGGGCGTTGGAACAAAGGGCACCACCGGAGACGAGCAGGCGAAGCTCCTCGTTGTCCGCGGCCTCCCACTTGTCCTTGCCGCAGAGAATCTCGCCCTTGGGGGCATAGCCAACGCCGGAGACCTCGTACTCGCGGTCGCAGGTCCACAGGTGGTTGACGGTCATCTCGTTCTGGGTGAGGGTGCCGGTCTTATCGGTGCAGATGACGGTCGTTGAGCCAAGTGCCTCGACGGAGCTCAGCTTCTTCACGAGGGCGTTGCGCTTGCTCATGCGCTGGACGGCCATGGCGAGGGACAGCGTGACCGTGGGGAGCAGTCCCTCAGGGATGAACGCCACGACCATGCCAAGGGCGAAGATGAACGACGAGGCTAGGCCGTTGCGAACAAACAGCACGTCGAGGAGGAAGAAGACGATGCCCATGCAGAGCGCGAACAGGGTGACCTGCTTGGTCAGGCGGTCGAGCTGACGCTGGAGCGGGCTCTCGGAGTCCTCCATGTTCTGCGTGAGGCTGGCGATCTTACCAAACTCGGTCGCCATACCAATCTTGGTGACGACGACGCGCCCGTTGCCCTCGGAGACCGAGGTACCGGCGAAGACGAGGTTGGGGGTCTCGGCGGCGGTGAGGTCGGCCTCGAGGACGGCGTCTGCGGTCTTCCTCACGGGGTTCGACTCGCCCGTGAGCGTCGACTGGTCGACCTGGAGGTCAGACGCGCGCACGACGCGGCCGTCCGCGGAGATCTTGTCGCCCTCGGCAAGGACCATGACGTCACCGGGGACGAGGTCCTCCGCGAGGACCTGGGCCTGCTGGCCGTCGCGGATGACGTTGACGTAGGACGGCAGCATCTTCTTCAGGGCCTCGGTAGCCTTGTCTGCCTGGTGCTCCTGCCAGAAGCTGAAGCAGCCGTTGATCAGGTTGACCAGCCAGACGGCGACGCCGAGCTCGGGCATGCCGGCGATGAAGGCGATGATGCCGGCGACCCAGAGGAGAATGGCCATAAGGTGCGTGAAGTTTGAGAGGAACGCAAGGATGGGCGACTTTTTCTTACCCGCCTGGATAAGGTTCTTGCCGTACTTAGCCTGCAGTTCGCTCACTTGGTCACTCGCGAGGCCGGCTTGGCTCGTGCCTAGCGACTTGAATACCGCGTCGCTCGTGAGTGCCGCGATCTGCGGCACCTCTTCCTCGTGCGTATCGGACATGGTGTTCAAGGACCCTCCTTTCCTTGTTTGCGCATGCGTTTTCTGACGCGTGCGACCGACGGTTGTTTCACCGTTGCAAGGGGAGTATATCCTCGCGAAGACACTGGCTTTCAGCCTATTATGGGTGCGTGCAATTCTACACCTCACATGCATAAAGCGTGTGTGAAGGTGACCTAAAGATAGGCTAAAGACTGAGGTAAAGCGTTTAATACGTCCTTATATGCTTTGTTGACATATATGTAGGCGCGAAGCTTGCGAATCGGGCTCGAGTCTACTCGCGATTCAGCTCGAACCACCAGTCGAAAGCCCTATTCGTCCGTGACGCGCATCATACGGTAGCCCACGCCAATATGCGTCTGGATGTTGCGCGGGTGAACCGGGTCGGGCTCGATCTTCTTGCGAAGGGTTCCCATAAAGACGCGAAGCGAGGCGAGGCCCGCCTGGTGATTGTTGCTCCAGACTTCGTGCAGGATGAAGCTGTGTGTGAGGACCTTGTCGACGTTGTGCGACAGAAGGCAAAGGAGCTTGTACTCGATGGGCGTCAGGTGCAGTTCCCCGTCGCCGAGATATGCAATGCCTGCCGTGTAGTCGATTCGCAGGTCGCCGTTCTGGAATGTCGAAGGCTCTTGCCCTTGCGCGGGTGACTGATAGTTGAGACGGCGTAGGGTCGTGCGGATTCGCGCCAGCAGCTCGCCCACGGAGAAGGGCTTGGTGAGGTAGTCGTCCGCGCCTGCGTCGAGCGCGCCGATCTTGTCGGCATCTTCGCTCCTTGCAGAGACGACGATGATGGGCATCTGAGACCAGCTGCGAATTCTTTAATGCCGGGGCATCATCTTCAACCCTGATAATGGCCTCGGTGCCTCGCGAGCACGTTGACGATAAGCGTATCGGTCGCGAAGCGCTTGGGCGTGGGCTTATCGGGCCACGCGAAAACCCTCTGCTCGAACCACGAGACTATGCTCCAATTTGAGCACGGGCTTACCATGCCGTCCCCATTCGTATTTCGCCCTAACACGAGCTCGATCTTTCTGCTTTCCTTTGAAATATGCCGTATTTTTAGAATAGGCAGGCGTCAATCAGGTCCTTGGCTCTGAGCGTCTCAAGCCATGTATCCGGTATTCCCTCAATACCATAGACGATGCCGGCAAGCGCCCCGGCCACCGCGCCGGTCGTGTCGGTGTCGTCTCCCAGGTTGACTGCCATGAGCACGCACTCCGCAAAGCTCTCGGTGTTGGCGAGGCACCACAGGGCTGCCTCATGTGTGTCTCTGACGAAACTGCCGGAGCGGATGTCACTGCGGTCCTTGTTGACATCGACGCCGTGGGCAGCGGCGACATCGCGTGGGGTGGCGCCCGCTATGAGCTCGCGCGCCGCATGGACCATGTCTACGCAGGCTTCGGTTGAGACCCTGTGTGCGTGGGTAATTGCGGAGACGGCGCGAATCTCGTCGTCGGTGGCGCTTGTGAAGGCAAGTGGGTCCGTTCTCATGAGCGATCCGTTGCCGTTGTCACGCTCGCCCGAGAGGCCTGTACCACGCTTGAGCGCAAGAATCGTGGTGTTGCCGATATCGAACAGCCTGTCACAGGTGTAGGCGTCGTCGCGGTACCAGGAAACGAAGCGTCTCCGAATGTCGTCCTTGTCAATACGTCCGAGCTCACGATAGCTGTCGCATATGGCGAGCGCCATCGAGGTGTCATCGCTCCAGGTGCCCGCCGGTTGGCGGTGGGTGCCGTTGCCAATCATGTCTGAGCATTCATAGCTGTCGCGAGGACGGAATTCGAAAGGTACCCCAAGGGCGTCACCGATGGCCTGGCCATATACGCAGTCTCTAAGCGTCGCAGTCATGGTATCCCGCCTCTCTTCGAGGGCGTATGGAAACGGACGTCCCAAACTCCTCTCGTAGGACCGGCCTTGATGGTAGACCAAATCGAGAGGCTAATGGCATGAGGGGGAGAGTTCCCATCCACCTCTCGTTCAGACGAGAAGGTGCTTAGATACCTTCCCCCGATTGACCGCGAACAGCCCTTGCGCTCCCGGGCCGCGTGATGACGCTCTCGCGATACAATGTCACGCGGCTCATTCGCCTGCGGCCGGCCCATTTGCCGACGCACGTCCTAAGAAGAGGTTCCACATATGGCAGACAAGCCCTCGTACTTCGTCACCACCCCCATCTACTACGTCAACGCCGACCCGCACCTCGGCACCGCGTATTCCACCATCCTGGCTGACGTCCAGGCCCGCTACCGCCGCGCCGCTGGCTATAACGTCAAGTTTCTGACCGGCATGGACGAGCACGGCGAGAAGGTGGCCGAGGCTGCCGAGAAGCACGGCATGACCCCGCAAGAGTGGACTGACTCCCAGGCCCCGCACTTCAAGGACCTCTGGCAGAAGCTCGAGATTTCCAACGACGATTTCATCCGCACCACCGAGCCGCGCCAGTACAAGGCCGTGCAGTGCCTCTGGGAGCGCATGAAGGAGTCCGGCTATCTCTATAAGGGCAGCTATGACGGCTGGTACTGCGTGCCCGATGAGACCTATTTCACCGAGACCCAGGTCGAGAAGGGCGACGAGGAGAACGGCACCCCCGGCGCCCACCTCTGCCCGGATTGCCATCGCCCGCTCGAACGCGTGAAGGAGGAGAGTTACTTCTTCAAGCTTTCCGCGTTCCAGGATCGCCTCCTCAAGCTCTATGACGAGCGCCCTGACTTCGTCCAGCCGGACTTCCGCATGAACGAGGTGCGCAGCTTCGTCGAGGGCGGCCTGAATGACCTCTCCGTCTCTCGCACGAGCTTCGATTGGGGCATACCCGTTCCGTTCGATGACGGTCACGTCACCTACGTTTGGTTCGACGCCCTCCTCAACTACATGACGTCTGTCGGCTATGGCGTCGATACCCCCGAGGCGAAGGCCGAGTTTGCCTACCGTTGGCCCGCGAACACGCACGTCGTTGGCAAAGACATCATTCGCTTCCACTGCGTGATCTGGCCTGCCATGCTCATGGCCATTGACGAGGCCCTTCCCGAGCATGTCTTTGCCCATGGCTTCCTCACGGTCCGCAACTCGGAGACCGGCAAGGCCGAGAAGATGTCCAAGAGCCGCGGCAACGCCATCGCCCCGCTCGAGGTCGTCGACCTTCTCGGCGTCGAGGGCTATCGCTACTACTTCATGACCGATGTCGTGCCTGGCACGGATGGCGCCATCAGCTTCGAGCGTATGGAGCAGGTCTACAACGCTGACCTCGCGAACAGCTGGGGTAACCTCATCAGCCGCTCTGCCAACATGAGCGTGAAGTACTTCGACGGCTGTGCCCCTGCCAAGCCTGCGAGCGCTGACGCCTTCGCCAACCCGCTCGCCGAGCTCGCGGGCGGCCTCTTCGAGCGCTACTCCGCGCGCATGGACGTCTTCGACTATGCCGGAGCCAAGGACGAGGTCATGGCGCTCGTCCACGCGGCAAACCACTACATCGAGGATTCTGAGCCCTGGAGCCTCGCGAAGGATCCCGCCAAGGCTGACGAGCTCGCCTTCGTGATCTACAACCTGCTCGAGGCCATCCGCATCTCCGCGCACCTGCTTGCGCCCTTCATGCCCGAGACCAGCGCCGAGGCCCTCCGCCGCATCGGTGCCGAGTCCGAGATCGGCACCGATGACCTCGTGGGCGCTTGCGCCTGGGGCGGCCTGGCCGGTGGCGCTCCCGTCGAGAAGGGCGAGGCCCTCTTCCCGCGCCTCAAGCTTGACGAGGACAAGTAACCTAGCTCTTTGACGCTGTGCCCGCGGTCGCCCGGCTTGCCCAGGCGGCCGCGGGCGCTCTTTTGATTGGACGGTCCAATGACCACATCCCCGCTCGCAAGCCCGGCCGCCACGAGGGGCCTGCTGGAGGAGTTTGGCCTGGCGACCAAGCATCGCCTGGGGCAGAATTTCCTTGTCGACAATCACGTGATCGAGCGCATCATGTCCCTCGCCGAGCTGGATGGCAGCGAGTGCGTGCTCGAGGTCGGTCCTGGAATTGGCACACTCACGCTCGCGCTCTTGAGAGAGGCTTCGCGCGTTGTCTCCGTGGAGGCAGATCCCGAGCTCGAGCCCGTTCTCGAGGCCCATGCGCGGGAACACGACGGTTTTGCCTTCATCATGGGCGATGCGCTCAAGGTGGCGCCGGCGGAGATCGCCGAGGCTGCCGGTGGCGAGCCCACCGTATTCGTCGCGAACCTTCCCTATAACGTTGCCGCTACGATCATCCTCCAGTTCTTCCAGACGATGCCTGCCCTCCAGCGCGCCGTCGTCATGGTGCAGAAGGAGGTCGCGGACCGCATCGCCG
>OBVA01000505.1_pt1 | contig 16827 bp, 16 predicted proteins | sample 1495021 | NCBI WGS metagenome assembly OBVA01 (sample SAMEA2579965, study PRJEB22360) | human gut metagenome | biome: human gut; feature: human-associated habitat; material: faeces | place: Denmark | collected 2008/2010
TTGTTGTACAGCTTTTGCTAAATCTCCAATAGTTGAAGCATCTGACTTTTGAATGAAGAGATCTCCAGGATTAGCATTTTGAAAAGCAAATTTTACAAGCTCAACGGCCTCATCCAAGTTCATTAAAAAGCGTGTCATGTTAGGATCCGTAATGGTAATTGGATTGCCATCCTTAATTTGCTCAACAAAAAGCGGTATAACAGAGCCGCGGCTACACATAACATTGCCATATCGCGTACAGCAAATGACGGTTTCACCACGTTCAGCTGCCACTCTCGCATTCGCCATAATAACATGCTCCATCATAGCTTTAGAAATACCCATGGCGTTAATTGGATAAGCAGCTTTATCGGTGCTTAAACATACTACACGCTTGACGTTCGCACCTATAGCTGCATGAAGAACGTTATCAGTTCCTTCAATATTTGTTCGAACTGCTTCCATCGGAAAGAACTCACAAGAAGGAACTTGTTTCAGAGCAGCAGCATGAAAAACATAGTCTACTCCAACCATAGCATCTGCAACCGACTGTTGATTCCGAACATCTCCAATATAGAACTTTACTTTTTCAAAATAATTCGGGTATTTTTCTTGAAGTTCATGTCTCATCTCGTCCTGCTTTTTTTCATCCCGCGAAAAAATTCGAATCTGACCAATATCTGTAGTTAGAAATTGTTTCAGTACCGCATGCCCAAATGAACCAGTTCCCCCTGTGATCATCAATGTTGAATCTTTAAATGCTGTCATAGCTTACCCCTCTGTATTCAAAATCTTATTTTAATTACGATTTATATAATAGTTCAAATCTTCTTGTTAGAAAAGAAGATTTTTGACTTTTAAAAAGATTCAAAGATTTACTGTATCAAAAATTTTTTCCAATTCCGCAAAAAAATTTTTCTCCGAGAAATTTCTCTCATAATATGTTCGAGCATTTTCTCCAAACTTTTGCTTATCTTGAGTGTGAATAAATTTTAAAATATTTGTTGCCAACGTCTCATCATCTTCCGCCGGACCACAATATCCGGATTTAGATTCCTGAATGACCCGTTGAGCCTCGCCATCTACGGCTCCAATAATTGTTTTGCCAGCAGCCATATAGGATTGTACCTTTCCAGGTAAAGTCAAGCTTAATAAATCATCTGCTTGTAAGGTGACAAGCATTGCGTCTGCCATTGCATAAAAGTCCGGCATATCGCTTAGGGGTTTGCGACCATGAAAGATAACATTGTTGACCTGCCTTTGTCGTGCAAGTTGATGAACCCTGTCAAGTTCAGAACCACTGCCAACTATGTGAAAACTAACCGGTTCCGACTTAAGTCGCGCGGCCGCATTAATAATAGTGTCTAAACTTTGTGCCTTTCCAACATTACCAGCAAAGACCAAATTTATATGATCTGGCCTTGGTTTCTTTACATTATTTGAGACTTCGGAAAAAATGTCTTCGGCGTACTGCGGGATATACCTAATACGAGCTTGTTGAATTTGCATATTATTCTGAAGATGACCAAATTGTAGCCGAGAGGCAAGTACTATAATATCCATTTTTTGATAAATAGTTTTTGATACTTGTGCATAATATTTGTAGATAAACGATTTTCTTCTAATTCCACCAGCAACCAAACTATCTGGCCAGAGATCAAGACAATAAAGAACTATCGGAACGTTATATTTTTTCTTGTAGGCAATGGCAGGTTCACCCATCATGACCGGCGACGTCTGATTAACATAAACGACGTCAAATGGTTTACCTGAACTTGTAACGCACTCTTTCGAACGTACAAATCTTGTCGCTTGAATTACAAAGCTATAGTAATTGAGTACGCGATTTACGGCCCCTTGTTTGCTCGGTAAAATCGGACATCTATGGATACGTACACCATTACGAGTCTCATCTACTCGTTGTCCGTGGCCATAGCCTGAATAAAAATGACCCTCTGGATAGTTAGGCGTACCTGTCACAACTTGAACCTCGTACCCCTTATTTGCTAAAGATTCACAAATAGCCGTTACTCGGAATGGTTCCGGAAAATAATATTGATCAATAACTAATATGCTTTTTCTGTGTATTCCATACTTCTTGGGCATTTGCATCTCCAAAATTTCAAATCAAAAAGAAAGGTTGTAATTAAAACAAATACCGTTATCTGCGAACAAAAAGATAGCGGTAAAAAATCAATCAATTTATACGGAAAAAATCATCGTCTACTAATTCCCTCACGCTTTAAGACAACCACAATACTTCGTAAGAATATAGATAAATCTCTTTTGAGACAACAATCACTTGCATAAAGAACATCGTAACTGACTTTTTCTTCATCTGAGATGCTATTACGTCCGTGGACTTGCGCTAATCCGGTAATACCCGGGCGCACCTTATCGGCCCCAACCGACTTTCTCATCTTTATAACATCTGCATCCGTCATAGCCATTGGCCTAGGGCCAATAAAGCTCATTTCCCCTTTGAAAATATTAAACAATTGCGGCAACTCATCCAAAGACGACTTTCTTAAAAAATTGCCTATGGGAGTTATGTAATAGGCCATCGACTTAGTTCCAAACTCTTTATTCGATTTTTGAGGTGCATTCACTCGCATTGACCGAAACTTTAGTAGCGTAAAAGGCTGACTATTAAGTCCATATCGTGTCTGCTTAAAAAGAACTGGCCCGCGTGACGTTGTCTTAATAAGCAATCCTATTACCAACATGGGCAACAACAGCACCAGCAACCCAATGACTGCAAACAATATATCAAAGATTCGCTTGGTAAATAAAGAATATCTTGACACATGTCGCGTTGAAACTTCTGTATGTACAAGGTGTCCCTCATTCTTGATTGTTTCTACTCTCTGATACTCCATATAATTACCCCCGTTTTGCCACAAACTAGTTTTACAAAACTAACCAACCGGAAACTATTGCTGAGTAAGAATTCGTCAGCTGTCTAAACGGCTTGTGTTCCCCAAAAACAAGAATTCTTAATGCCCATTGCACACACCACAATAATGTAAGCAAACCCAGCACGGAAAATGTTGAACCGTTTATAGTTTAACGTAAATTTAATGTAACAACATAGTATAGCATAAAGTATTTGTTTCAATTGTCAAGAAGCTTTTGATTTCAATATTCATGAATCGCATTTACTAATGTAATAAACTAAAACCTTTTTTAGGAATCTTTGACTGATGTGAAGTGTTTAGAGAGGAAAGTCTGCTAAAAGACTGCCTGAATGCATCACCAATATATATTGAAACAAGTTTCAATATTCTAAATGAAGACTACTGTTATTCATTTTCATCCACCGATAAGGAATTCAGCCAAGTTTTGGTTCCTACTTGGATTCGTCTTCTTAACAGTATCTACAGATATCTTTTGGCTACCTGCTAACCACTGAGACATAAGTTGTTGAAGTTGATCAACATCATTGGGTTTAAAAAATACTACGTTTCTATATCCATCAAGAGCCTCTTTAGCAGGTGGAATATTCGTCGAAAAGATTTTTGTTCCAATTGTTCTTGCTTCAAGAAGCGGCAACCCAAAAGTCTCAATTGAAGAAGCAAAAACTAAAGCAGACTTCGTAAGCAAGCTGTAAACCCTATTTCTTTCTATCCTGCCGAGACAGATAACTTGACTTGGAACATTGTTAATCCCTAAATCCATCAATTCTTTTTCGCTTATAGTCAGATAAAATTTAAAATCAGTGATCCCAGCTTCAACCAACCTCCTTACAACTTCGACAATCATCTTGTGATTCTTATAAGCAATTGGCGATGCGGGATAACAAAATGCTCTATCTAGTTGATCAACACGATATATAGCTGGAATTTCAACGTCTGGAGTTATAACAGTAATATTTTGAGAAACTTTTATCTTTCTTTGTACCAATTCCTTTTTAAGCCACTGCGTCTGGACAATAACCTGTGCAGGACTCTTTTTCAGCATTGCATTGATAACTCGCCCAAAAACACGCTGATATATAGCCAACCGTCTTTCATGTGCAACTGTAAACCGAAATTTATGTTGGCTCAAAACAAAGTTTAGGGGTTGATGAAGATAAACAAATTGTTTAGCCTTGATTCCAAATGTGGGCGTGTTTTGTAACGAAAAGTATATATCAGGGTTAATTTTATTTATTAGACGCCGACCTGTAAAGAGTTCAAAACTCAGCCGTTTAATTTTGGAGGTCTTGAGTTCCGGTTTCTTAATAATGTGAATATTAGGTTTAGAAGCCAAAAAGGGTCCAGAAACTATAAAGTACCATTCGTTCCCGTCATTTTTATTTTCGACCGAATGATAAAAGTCTTGTAAAATTGAGTACGCACCACCATCGGCTGGTGTTGCAACTACATCATTAACAACTATTTTCATTATGCTCCTCACTTTTTTACTAGATATGAAGATAAAGACAAGTTAATCATGCTCCGTCGGAAACACTAGAAAAGCTTATCAGCCTATATCAACTTTCTAATGTTGTTTGATACTTTTTATTATTACGACCCCTTTTTGGTTACCTAAATAAATTTGATTTCCCCAATCTTCCACGTTGTCCATCCGTCATCGCTTTCCAAAATACCTTGTAATTACGTATGCCCATTTTGTTCTTTGGCATATAGACAAAAAACGGAATTATCAAATATATATAATAATTCACGAAGTAAAGAACTGGTTTAGTCTTTAGCACCGTATTACTTGTATTGACAGCATTTCTAATTTGATAAAAAGGACGCATTAAATCGGCAAATTTTTCAACATGCAGCATGGCATCGACCGAATTTTTATAACTCATTACGACTTGGTTATCACTTTGATACCACGATCTTTCTAAATCTCTAGAATAAATATTCTGAAAAGTTAGAAATCGCACGCCTGCTTGAGAAAGTCTAAGAGTATACCGCGTGTCATCACCATACAAGTAATAGTTACGTTGAACAGGTTCGACTCCATTTAAGAGCTGCTTTTCTATTAATAAACCCGAATAAGGAATACTGAAGCTTTCCGCAATCGAAGCCACGGCTCTTGTCTTTAAATAAGATTTCCGCTTAATTTTATGAAGAATCGAAAAATCGCACACAGTATTGCTATAAGAATCGCTAGAGATATAAGTAGTGCTCGTAAACTTTTCAGGATTTTGATCATGATCGGGTCTATATAACGACACAGCAATTTTTTTGCCATATATACTGGATAATTTTAGATGATCAAGCGCTTGTAGATTTTCAAATGAGTCTACCGGTAAGAAGTTATCATCATCTAGAATTAACAAATACTTTCCCCGTACTTGCTGAGCAGTTTCAATACCGATACCAAATCCACCAGCCGAGCCTTCATTGTTTTGATTGACAATCAATTTCAACCTAAGCTCGTCAAGATGTTCAGCAGTCAAGTAGTTTTGAAGGTTATAATCGTTACCATTCTGAACCAAAATTACGTTGGCAATATATTGCCTATATGACAATAAATGCTGCAATGATATCTTTAGATATTCCCAACGTTTAGCATACGTTACAATCAAAACTGTTAGTTCCTTTTTCTCAATGTAAGTCACTAATACTCCTCCATAATCTTTTGCAATAGCGGAATCACGCGATTGGCCTCTGATTCTAAAATATTATCATTAAGGACGATCATCTTGTGTTTTAACATCAATGGCTTTATTTTGGTCAAATCAGACTCACGCAAAAGCGTAACCTCTTGTCCAAAATGAAGATGGCGAGGCTCAAAATTTCCAGAAGCAATATAAAGGTTTTTTAGCAACCAGTGCGAAAAGTCACCTGCACACCTGAATCGATGAGAACTAGTCTGATCAAAAATCAACGGATGATCCTCATATAATTTTTTAAACCAACTTTTTAGATGAGGATAGGCAAGATGGTCCTCAAAAAAACCAGTCCAGACTTTGTAAGGAGACGCTAATGTACTACGTATATTTCCTTTAAGACCATAACGAAAATTGAAGTGCTTAAAAAAACTACCCCTCAAAAACTTGGATTTTGGATAAAGTTCGTTAACAATTACCATATTATTAAAGATTATCCGTGAAAAGTCACCCAGCGGTTGGACAATATGCATACTACCATCAAGAACTGGCAAACCCTCATTTGTGAAAAAATCTTCTTTTGTCACAGACTGTGTTAAGAAAAAGTCGTCATTAAAAAGAATAAAGTGTTCAGAAAGCGTGGGTATACGCCATATATTCATCTCAATCGCATTAGAATTAAATGTAGGAAGATATTGAGAATCAATGAAATCACGGTGATCAACTGTCACTATCTTGGAATTCTCTCTGGCCCATTTTGGTGCTTGATTAGCCGTAATAAGAAAAACTCTATGTACCCAGGGGGCAAATTTCAAAACTCTCTCAATAGCATTTTTCAATAAGCCATAATCTCGAAAACGGTTTATCCCACTGTCGCCATTGCTTTGATTCCGAAATTTACGTTCTGTCATTTGCCAATCAGGGTCATTTCCATCCACCCATGTAAAGACAATATCAATTGGAAAATCCATGTACAATCCCCCCAAAAAGTTCACACCTAAAAGTTAAAAGAAGTTCAAGATCATTTCTAGAAGTAATTCCAAGAATACTGTACGTCATCAGAAGTAACGAATAGTCGACTTTAAATGGTGCATCAATTGCGTCTTTTAAATCGTCCATGCAGAAGACTTGTAATTATCGGTTTTGCTGGAAAATTAACCGCAACAATAGACGTTAATAAGAAATCAAAAGAAAGTGCCGACCCAATCATAATAATTACCGTTAACCCTGCCCGAACAAAGATCTCAGAAGCCGGTACCAAGCTTGAGATCCATAAGTCAAAGGCAAGTATTCCAATCCCAACTAAAAGCTCAACTAAATAAAATTTAGCATAAAAAATCATTTCACGTTTGGATGATTTTAAACCGTATTTTAAAACAATAACAGGTTCCCACCAAGCATTCACCAGTAAATTACTAGCAAGATTTCCTAATATAACTGAATCTATTCCAGCATGAAAGACAATGATCAAGACTAAGGAAACAACAAAATTAACAACAGACTCTACAACTGACTTTAATCGCTGTTCCCAGTATAACCCGTAAGCATTAGTGAAATTTATATTAGCCTGTCTTAGTTGTGAAACAAAAAAACCAATAACTATAAGCAAGGTTGTGGTCTCTTCAAGAACAAAACGTCTCCCTACCCAGAGATTTATAAAGGGAGAGAAGAAAGTAACCATCCCTACGCTAACCGTCAACCCGATAAGCGCGGATACTAACGAGTACTGGTAAAAAACCGTCTTCTCTTTCTTTAAATTGCCAACGGCTCGAAGATTGCCTATGGACGCAGTTACGGCACTAATCCCTTGATTGATAACACTGGTCATGCCATTCATTATTAAAGTGTAATTAGAGTAAAGAGCAACAGTCGTTAATCCCAAGAAAGAAGAAAGTATAACATTATCTGTCCCTAGAACAACAATTCCGCCCAACTTAGCGCTCATCATCCCAATGACATTTTTCTTCAAAAAATTCAAGGTCTCTTGCGGAACTTTAATCTTTTTCTTACTCATTAGAAATGGATACCGTTTGTTGGCAGATCTGGAAATTTGTAGATTCGAAAAAATGGTGACTACAATTTGTACAATTAGATACAAGTAATAACTTGGTGTAACCAAAAGTAAACAAATTTGAAGTAGTTGACCGCCAATTTGGAAAAACATTAAATTTAAAGAATTAATATACCCACTTTGATCAGCAAAAAAAATAGATCGCTTATAATTCCATAAATATGAACAAACGGAATTCATTAAGAAAAGAAAGAACGCCACTTGAATGTTTCCTACTTGATCAGTGCTCCCCTTTATAAGTATATTTAAGAAAGGCATCATCAGCAAACCACTGCCGAAAATGATCAACGCGATCGTATGATACACTTTTCGATATAACTGCATCAATGCAAGAACCTGTCTATCATCATGTTTTGCTAAAGGCTTGTATAGGGAAAAGGTTATTGCTGCACCTATACCCAACTCCGCGAAAGAGAGAAGACTCAAAATATTAGTGAATAAGCCATTTAAGCCAAGATACTGTTCTCCTAAGACTCGAATAAATATAGTCCGACTGACAAAAGACATCAAGAGGCTGAGTGTCTGAGCAACACTTGCCGTTAAAGAGTTAATCACTGATGCATGCGTACGAGACTTTTTCCCCAAGAATGCCTCCTTCTTTCTAAAAAAGAAAACTAATTTGTCATATTAAACCATCGTCTCTAATACTTTCTCCAATTTATCGACTGAGGCTTCTATCGAGTAAAGAGGCAATAGAGATAGTGCCTTTGTACTTAATGAAATCCGCTTAGAGTTATTTTTTAACAACTCAGTCACAGCGGAAACAAAGCCTTCATGGTCATCAGGTGCGACCAACAAACTGTTCTCATCATTCGCATAATCCTCAATCCCACCAATTCGACTGGCGACAAGCGCAGCTCCGGAAGCCATTGCTTCTATGCCAGTTAAACCCCAACCCTCTAAAACGCTTGGTAAAAGATAAACCTTGGCTTTACCAAAAACTTCATCACGCAACTGAGCAGGTGTAGCTTGATAAGTGTAACTAAAATAATTTGGTAATTTAGTTTCTATGGGATAAGCCCCAAATAGTTCCACCTTTAGATCTGGAACCAGCTTTTTTACGTCCTTTAAAACATCCATGCCAAATTTTGTTCTTTTTGATGCTTGAGTATGGTTTAATAGCGCAACAGTGTTTGAACGATTTTCAACATTATTAGAAACAAAGAACTCCCTATTATTATAAAAATCTGGAAGATATACTGGTTTGACTCCACTTACTCGATACACTTTCTCAACTAATTCCTGAGAAATGGCCATATTGATCAGGCCTAACCGGTAAGTATTATTCAATTCGTCTTCGTCATCATACCACCAAGTTTCGGAACTTTGAATCAGGTAGTATTTTCTTCCCTTTTCTTTTTTTAGATGAGCTACAAAGGTTGCTGTGGGTGCAGAAGTAGCGATCACTGCGTCAGCATTTGGAAGTTCATTCCTGTTAATAACATCGAAAATAAGACGTATTCGGGGATCGATCTTAAACCACGTAACCCGATAGTGATTTTTAAAGCGAGGAAACAAGCGATGCTTGATTTTTCCGGCATAGTTCAGAAGTCTATACACTTCCGGACGAGCCGAGTATGTAAAGCATATTGTTACAGTGTGACCTCTGTGAACCAACTCGTTTGCGTACTGGTAAACTATTTTAAATCCACCTGTTGGTAAATTATTCGTAACGGGGAGAACGAATGTTATCCTTAGACTTTTCACGACTTTCCTCCTCGTTACCATATTTGAGTGCCAAAACTTGAAATAAAAAATTAATAGAATAATGTTCACAACTTAGAAAATCTGAGATGCAAGTGAGACTACATTTGTAATCACCACGAATAATCGAGATTTGAACTAATAGAGCTATTGTTTATATAAAAATCAGTAAATCGATGAAATCAACTTACTAGTTCCTCAACTCCTTTGCAGCAGGGTCTCCTTTGGAAGACGAATTAATAAAAAGAGAGCCCAACAATAGAAAGAAGGGACTGTATGCAACTAGAAAACCTGGAGTTTCTGGAATTCCAGTAACTAAGGTTACAGCAACAAATAAAACTAGAATTCTTCGTGAAAAATAATCTTTGGTATGTTTCAAAGCATAAATCATTGCCAGAAGAATAATTGAAATAGCTACCCACCCATACTTTAACAAAAAGTACAGATATGAGCCGTCAAAAGCACCAAATCCTATGAGACCCACAGTACTTTGATCGACATAAATAATGTTCCCAAATAGACTTGGCGGCCAACCCTCATAGTAATATTGCCAAATTGGAAACCTTAAGGAAAATAACTTATTCGCAAAGTTCCATACAGTATCGGTACTATTATAATTTTTCGCGATATAGCAGCTACCAAACGTAGCAAATAAAAAGAACAAGACAGAAGCTAAACAAAAAATGCGATATCGAGCGGTCATTGCAGTTTGATTACTTTTGCCTTTATGAAAAAAAATTGAAACAATTATTAAAGTCATCACACCTAGGATGCCCGTTAGATACTTCAACAGCGATTCAAAAAATAGGGCTAATACCAGAATAGAGACTTTTTGCCACTTTTGTGAGACGTGGAGATACGCATCAAGGCCAACAATCAAAACTAAAAAGCCTAAGGTGTTGGGACTTAAAAATCCATATGAAAAGGAAGTAAAAAAATTCCCTGTAAGTTGTTCTCCGCGCCCAGACATTGGTAAGATGCCTAGAAAACTTAGCGTGACAATTAGAGCAACTCCAAAACCTCTAAAATACAAATCAGTTTTAATCAACCTTTTTGGAGTAAAACCTTGACCAGCAAGAATAGCAATTAAACAGAATAAAAAAACAGAGTTTCTAAATAAGTAGATATAGATAAAAGATAAAGCTAAAACGATTGCTACAAGAACCATTCTGCTAATTGTCCAGGTCGAAATTGCTCCAAGTAATACAACCATCAACAGGGTCGATAGTGCGAGCACAGAAGTGGGGCCACCAATCTTCGGAAGAAACAAATCCCATGCGCTTAGTCCAATGACCTGTAATAAAACAAAAAAACCATAAGCAAACTCCGTCAATGTCCTTTTAAATGAACTAAAAGCACTCTCTCCTCCAGTTGATGTTTGAGTTAATTCGAAACTTTCTTTCATTTTCCACCATTTTAAATAAAGATAGCAATCTTTCTTTTTGAGTCATCTTACTTGCTTTAAACATATACTTCTAAGATTAAAAATATGGCTATGAAGACAAGAAACAAATCCAAAGATTCCTTCGGAGCATCTCCAATTAATCCATTCCATTAGTAATGTTCACCATCGCGCACATCTCTTCTGATAGATGCCTCTCAGATTTCATGTGTGTTATGTCATTAAAGTCAAGCCGAAAGTTCGATTTCACTTTTCATTGCCATAACCGTACCCATAACCATATCCATAACCTCTATCACCATGTTTTGCTTTAACACGTTCAACTGCTCCCAAAATTTTAGCATCCGCTAATTTTAAAACTTCTACAGTTCGTCGTAAATCCCCCTTCAAAGTCTTGCCCATGTTTGCAACAACAACAACCCCGTCCGTTTTGGGAACCAATACTTGAACGTCAGACACAGCCAGAACAGGTGGCGCATCAAGTACAACAATATCAAATTTCTGTCTCGCCCACGTAAGCAATTGAATCATTCTCTTTGAGTTCAAAAGTTCTGATGGATTCGGAGGTATAGGACCCGAAGTAATGACACTAAGTTTTTCTACAAATGTATCTTCTACTACTTCTTCAGGTTTACGCTTCCCAGTTAAGACAGTTGTCACACCATCCAGATTAAGTTTTCTGAAAGAAGCATGAACGGTTGGCCTCCGTAAATCAGCATCAATTAGTAAAACACTCTTCCCTGCTTGTGCCCAAGTGACTGCCACGTTCGCCGACACAGTTGATTTACCTTCAGACATTGCTGAAGATGTAAACATGACCACTTGACACTTGTCCAATGCTGCTCCGGCAAATTCAATATTGGTACGAACGGTGCGAAACTGTTCAGAAACAACATGTTTTGGCTCAGCAAAAGTGACCAGAATAACACCATTCTTTTGTGTTTCCTGATTTTCTTTGTGGCTTGGTAAAAAACTTCTTAATGACAAATTCATGATATTTTCTCTCCAAACTTAAATTCGTCTACGACTACGCTGCGGATAACCTAGAGAATCCAAGTTAACTGGGTCTTCATCAGTTTCCTGTTTTGCCTTTTCAATTGCCTCATCCATATCATTCATCTTTTGAACATAATTGACGAAGCCAAGATTGACCAGTCCCAGATTGTCTGTGATAAAGTCAATGTTTTTCACTGTTTGATCAGTTAACTCACGGATTAAGCCCCAAACAAATGCGACTAGCACTCCCAAAACCAATCCCACTATTGATATGAGTTTTAGCCGAGGAGACACCGGTGAAGGATCCGCTGTCGCTTTGGAGACAACAGAGACATTAGAAACACTCATAATTGATGCAATTTTGTCTTTAAACACTTTAGCAATTTCATTCGCAATATCACGAGCTCTTACAGGATCGGTATCCCTCACATTCACGGTAAAGACCTGTGAGTTTTGTGCGTTTGACACGGAGACCATCTTTGAAAGTTCGTTTTCCGTAATGTTTGAGTACTTCGCCGGTTTCAGTTTGTATTGCGCCGGTTGTGCTTCTTTAACAACATAACGTTCTTGAACACCTGTCAGAGAGTTATAACGTGTACCATAAACTGCCTTTTTACCTTTTTCAGCCACATATCGCCGAGGACTAGTTAAGTCACTCGCAACGGTTCTTAAAATTACAGGTCGTGTGATGATATCCTTATATGTATTAATAATTTGAATATCCGCTTGTTGCGCATTCAATTGCATGTTCGCATTATTATCCTGCTTGCGATTAACCAGCATTGATGTCGCTGCTTCGTATTTTGGAGCAATGAATGTTTTAGCGCCAAAATAAGCGAGTATCATCCCCAAGACTCCCAATAAAATCATCGTAATAAAGCTGCGTTTAAACACATTCCACAGCTGTGAAAGGTCGATTTGTTCGTTCATTAACTCTTTCCCCACCTAATCCCTTGATTTGTTGAAACTAACTAAAATACGGACTGCAAGCAGCGCAGCCCGCAACTAAAAATTAGAAGTTCTGATAATGCTACTCCAAAGCATAATACCCTAGCTTGTGTAATCAAGTCTACCCATGGTTGGTTAATTAACGCGTTCTAATGCTCCTATTGCCAGTGTTGTAAGTCGAAAGAGTCCCCTTTTAACGTTGTTGTTAACCGCAAAAGTCGTTTTATTACAGTCTCTTTACAATTTCCAATAAACCCGTCAGAATGACCCTAACTTGTAACCAGACTAACCTGATTTTTAGTTTAAAATATAAGCAATGCAACTTTTGGGGGTTCACTAAATCATGAAAAAAAACAAGCTACGTCTTCGTGACTGGCTATTAAGTATCGCGTTGGGATTGGCAATTGCTGGTGTCGCAGGGTTCTTCTACGTCAAGCATTATCAGTCTGAGCAGGCGATTGCGGTTAACCAATCGACGCGTCAGCGCATTCAGAAGGATTCTAAGGCGAAGGTGAAGAAGGAAAAGGTGCTGAATCAGTATCGGCTTTATGGCTTAACTGACAGCGAGATTAATGCGGCCAAAACTTTGCCGGTGTCGGCGATTGGCGATTCGATTATGCTGGGGAGTTCGGCATATTTGAAGGTGCTTTTTCCGGAGATGTCGATTGATGCTGAGGTTGGCCGGCAGGTGCAAGCAGCATCTGCGATTATTAGTCAGCTGAAGTCTAGTGGTAAGTTGGCTAACACGGTTGTGATCAGTTTGGGTACGAACGGACCGATGACAGAGGCCGACATTAACGGGATTCTGGATCAGCTTGGGACTGAGCGCCAGGTCTTCTGGGTGACCGCGTATGCTCCCGGAAAGGCGTGGATTGATCCAGTTAACAAGTTGATTCATGCGGCAGCGAAAACGCATGCTAATCTGCATGTGGTGGATTGGTATTATCTGGCTGGTGGCAATGACGACTGGTTTGCTGATGACGGTGTCCATCCGAACGACGCTGGCCGGCCGCATTACTACACGTTGATTGCTAAGTATGTCATGCAGAAATTGAAAAAGTAACAATGAAAAGACCATCATTACCTAGGATTAGCATCTTGCTTAAAAAAGATTTAGGGTGTATCCCTTCCATTAAAAAAAGCATCGAGACAATTGTCTTGATGCTTTTTTGTATTTAACCAATATTTGGCCAAAATCAGGTGCATCGGAAGCCTAACCCCTGCGACAACTTTTGACCACAGCAATCAGACCCGCTTGCCCTTCTGCCAGATCGAAAAGCTTCAGCGAAACCTTTCCTGCCAGTAATCGTTTTTTTCTATAGGAGCCTCTTTCAATAGCCTTATCGCTTACTTATCCAAATCCACAAACCGTGTCAAAATCATCATCACAACGCCACCGACGGCCATCGAGATGGCTTCGCCAAGCGCGATGGTAGCGTATGTTGGCCAGAATGGGACTTTTGTGAGGATGGTCAGTTCGCCGGCAATGGTGAACATGGATAAGGCGAAAAGGATGCCCATGATGGTGAATTTAGCCCATTTTGGCTGGACGAGTTTGGCTAACCAGCGACTGATGATGATGAAGACGAGCGTGCCGAGGGTGCCGATTGGGACATCGAGGAGTGCGGTTGGTGAGGTTAAATTGGCCAAAAAAACACCCAGCGTGACGGCCCAGACATAACGGCGGTTGAAGAGTGCCGTGTAGTTGAGCATCTCGGAGAACCGAACTTGTACGACCCCGAAGCTGAGTGGACTGAGCATGAGGGTCATCACGACATAAATGGACGTGATCATGGCGGTTTTGGCGAGACTGACTATTGAACGATGGGTGGTTGAAGTTGTTTGCATGTTTGTTCTCCTTTGTGGCTATGCCAGTAGTAACGACGATCAAAGGAAAGTAAGTATCGTCGTGGAAGGCTTGCCTTCCGTTTTCAGTTTTGGTGTTGCAATGCATTAAGTTTACTTTTCGAGCCAGCCGCCGTCAATGGGAATCACGGTTCCGTGAATATAATCAGCAGCATCGCTGGCCAGAAATAAGGATAATTGCGCGACTTCCTCGGGCTTGGCCCAGCGGTTGGCTGGGGTTTCTTGAGCAACCCACGCAGCCATTTCCCCGTCGCCGGCAAAATCAGCGGCGTTCATGGGCGTGTTGATCGCGCCTGGTGCGAGCGCGTTGGCGCGAATGCCCTTGGCGGCGTAATCGAGGTCTAATTGCTTGGTGAGGCCGATGACGGCGTGCTTAGCAGCGGTATACGCCCCGCCGCCACCACCACCGACTAAACCAGCGATGGAACTCATATTGATGAAAATACCGTGACCGCGAGCCAGCATCCCCGGCAGCAGCGCTTTGATCATTAAGAACTGACTGGTAAGATCGACATCGAGAATGTGCTGCCATGCCGAGAGCGCCGTATCGGTCACAGTTTGATAACCATCCAACACGCCCGCCGTATTGCAGACAATATCTGGCTGGTATTGAGCCGCAATCGTTGCTGCCGTGGCAGGATCGCTCACATCGGCCTGAATGGCGTCTGTGAGGTTGCTAATTGGTTGGAGGTCAATTCCTACCACAGTGGCACCAGCTGCCTGAAAATCCGCCGCCTGCGCCGCACCGATGCCAGAAGCCGCGCCGGTGATGATGACGGTCTTGTCGGTGAAGTCGAAATGCGTCATGCGTTCACAAGCTGCCAATCTTCAGCCAAAATGTCACAGTCAGTCGGTGACCAGAGACTGAAAGCTTCGTCGGCAGTTTTGATCAAAAAATACGGATTCAAAGTGTCGCCTTCGAATTTGCCTTCCGGAACTAGTTGCACATACAACTCAGTACCTTCCCAGCCGGTGCGAACGGCCTTCTTGCCGGCTTTAAGGGACGGTAAAATTGCTTCAAATGTCATGTCGATCATTCTCCTTCTTTTAAAATGCGTTCTCCAGATGGCGGTCGGTTATTGTGAAGAAAGCCTGTTAGCCGAACCAATACTTGATCAACTATTCAGTGCCACTTTGTCAAACCAAGCTAACCGTGCAAGTTCGCGCTTATTGTCTAAAATCAGTGCATTTAGTATACGCGTTTTACCAGCTGACTGACAACGGGTTGCGCCATCCTTTTAAGGTCATTCTGACATTTTTGATATCAAAAAAGAACAGCCTCAAGTGACAGACTGTTCTAAAAAGGTGGTACTTACAGGTTAATCACCTGCATGAGTACCTCGGAAACACGCGCCCGTTCTTTCTCTGGTAAGTGGGTTAAGTATTTCACCACCGCTAATGTGCTAATATCGCTCATTTCCGGAGCAATGAAGAAGTCGCCTACCTGCATATTTAAAGCCCGCGCAATGTCGGTCAATTTTTTTATGCTGATATTGTTGACGTCTCCACGCTCCATTCGCGAAATCAGACTGATCGAGACGCCGGATCGCTCCGCCAACTTCTCAATCGTCAAGTTCAAACTGCGGCGCTGTTGGTGCACCAATTTCCCGATATTGTCTAACATGGTTTCCCCCACCTTTAATGTGCGGCGTTATGCTTTAACATTAGATGAAACGCCGGGCTATCAAAAGATTTTATAATATTATTTAATAATCTAAAGATGGCCTATTCTCACAGAACATAACCGCACTGATCCCCCACATCAACTCACCAATTCTTGCTCTATAACTATTGTAAACGTTCGCAATGAGGAACTGCCAAAAATCAGCTTAATTAATTAAAAAATACACAATAAAAAACAATGCCAATTTATTCAGCATTGTTATTTACTTTCCGCGGTTGCTGGCACAAAGGCCCATAAGCTGCCACGTGTGAACTGTTCGCCATCCGAGGTATCCAATTCACTGATACTATTATTCGGCGGAATGCGCATCGCATCACGCGCAGAATCGAGATCGGCACCGAGGTATGTGCTTAATAACAGCATGCCGATTAAACCGTGCGCCACAACGAGCACTTTGCCGTCTGGATGGGCATCATAAATCCGATTGATTGCCCGCCGTCCACGTTTTAACGCATGGGCAAATGATTCTGCACCGATACGCTGGTTATCAAACGCCGTCAAGTTATGATAATAATGATTGATCTCAGGATCATCTTGCACTGAGGCGAGCGGCTGACCATCCCATTTGCCTAAATCTACCTCACGCAAATCACGATCCGTCACAATCGGCGGTTGAACGACTC
>OBVA01000506.1_pt1 | contig 16820 bp, 12 predicted proteins | sample 1495021 | NCBI WGS metagenome assembly OBVA01 (sample SAMEA2579965, study PRJEB22360) | human gut metagenome | biome: human gut; feature: human-associated habitat; material: faeces | place: Denmark | collected 2008/2010
CGCGGCTTATCGGTTGCCGGAGATTTCGGAGCCAACCTTGATCAGCGCCACGGATGGCGTTGGCACCAAGTTGCTGTTGGCATTGCAATGCGATGCGCATGAAACTGTTGGAATTGATTTAGTCGCCATGGTTGCGAACGATTTATTGGCGTCAGGCGCCCAGCCACTTTTTTTCCTTGATTATATGGCGGTGGATCATTTGGATGTTGACCGCGCTGAAGCCGTTGTTCGCGGAATTGCTTATGGGTGTCAACAGGCTCAGATGGCCTTAATTGGTGGCGAAACAGCGGAAATGCCCGACATGTACCCGCAACATCATTACGACTTGGCCGGTTTCGCAGTTGGCTTGATTTCCGCTTCAAAACGCCTGCCGCAAAAAGTGGCGGCTGGCGATGTTTTGATTGGTCTGCCAAGTTCAGGTGTGCATAGCAATGGTTATTCACTGGTTCGTAAGCTGCTGGCAGAAACCGACTTAGGCAGTCAATCGCTTGATGACGGATCGGAAATGCTGAATGCGCTGATGCGGCCAACTCGGATTTATGTGAAGCAGGTGTTGCCGCTCATGCAGCAGGGGTTGATTCACGCGGCCGCTCACATTACTGGAGGTGGCATCACCGAAAATCTCCCACGGGTGATGCCTGATGGTTTGGTAGCAAACATTGATCCGCAAGCATGGCAACGGCCAGAGTTGTTCGATCGTTTGCAACATGCCGGACATTTAAGTGAAACAACGATGCGTAGTACCTTCAATCTTGGAATTGGCATGATCCTTGTCGTGCCAGAACAAGCGGTTAGTCTTGTTCAAGACGAGATTCCTAGCAGTAAAGTGATTGGCACGGTTGACGAAGATCCTGTCGAAAAGCTGCACTGGCAGGTGAGTCGTCGATGAAAGATCTAGCTGTTTTTGCATCTGGTTATGGCACCAACTTTGAGGCGTTGGCAAATGCCGCTGATCAACCAGATAGCGGCTATCGCATCGCCGCACTGGTTTGTGATCAATCACAGGCGCCGGTGATTCAAAAGGCTGCCGCACGCAACATTTTGACGATCGTAGTTGATTTTAAAAGCTATCCTAATAAAACGGCGGCAGAGACGGCCATCTTAGAACAGTTACCGCCAGTATCTGCCTTGATTTTGGCCGGTTACATGCGTATCATCGGGCCAACCCTTTTAAGGGCATTCCCTAAAAAAATCATCAACTTGCATCCAGCTTTACTACCTAGTTTTCCAGGGCGCCAAGGTATTCAGGATGCTTTCGACTATGGGGTGAAAGTCACCGGCGTCACGGTGCATTTTGTGGATGCTGGCATTGACACCGGCGAGATTATTGCCCAAGTGCCAGTCAATATCACTGATGGTATGAGCTTAGCCGAGCTTGAGCAGGCCATCCATCGCCAAGAACATCAAATTTTCCCTGCAACTGTGAAGAACCTCATTCAAGAAGGAGCGATTTAAGTGAAGCGTGCATTGTTAAGTGTTTCGGATAAAACAGATTTGGTCTCTTTTGCCAAAGGTTTGATTGATCGAGGATTTGAATTAGTCTCAACCGGCGGCACGCATCGCGAACTGGCTGCGGCCGGTATTGCGGTGACCAGCGTTGAAGAGGTGACTGGTTTTCCCGAGATGCTCGATGGTCGGGTGAAGACACTGCATCCAAAGATTCATGCTGGCATTCTTGCACGCCGCGATGATCCAGCCCATATGGAAGCATTAGCTAACCACGACATTCAACCGATCGATTTGGTTTGTGTCAATCTCTATCCGTTTGCCGCCACAATCAAACGCCCAGATGTTACAAGGGCAGAAGCTATCGAACAAATCGATATCGGTGGCCCGTCTGCCTTACGTGCAGCAGCTAAAAATAGCGACAGTGTCTGGGCAGTCGTTGATCCGGCCGATTACGAGGCTGTTTTAACCGGCCTTGACCAAGACGATGCTCATCTGCGTCAAAAGCTGGCTGCTAAGGTCTTTGCCATTACAGCGGCTTATGATGCTCAAATTGTGCATTATCTTGATCCTGAGCCATTTCCCGAGCACTTCACACCGACTTACACAAAGCGCCAAGATTTGCGCTATGGTGAAAATAGCCATCAGCAAGCTGCGTTTTACGTTGAACCTGATCCGAATCCAACTAGCCTTGCCGCTGCCAAGCAGTTGCACGGTAAAGAACTGTCCTATAACAACATCAAAGATGCTGATGCTGCGCTAGCGATGCTTCGTGAATTTTCCGAGCCAGCGGTTGTGGCTGTCAAACATATGAATCCTTGTGGCATTGGTCTTGGAAAAACCATTGAAGGCGCTTGGGACAAAGCCTATGCTGCTGATCCGATGTCGATTTTTGGTGGCATCATCGCCTTGAATCGGCCTGTAGATCTAGCAACCGCCGAAAAAATGCACAAACTTTTTCTTGAAATCATTATGGCACCGGCATTTGATGATGATGCTTATGCTGTGTTGGCCAAAAAGAAAAACGTCCGGCTGCTTACAATCAATACAGCTGATACGCCGGCTGAATTAGGAACAGAGACGACAGCAATTTATGGCGGGTTACTGATTCAAACGCGGGACAATCAGACAGAAACACCGGCTGATATGACTGTTGTGACAACGGTGAAACCCACAGACGAGCAGCTCAAGGCACTTGCTTTTGCGCAAACAGTCGTCAAACACGTGAAGAGTAATGCGATCGTTGTTGCCCAAGCTGATCAGACGTTAGGCATTGGGGCAGGACAAATGAATCGGATTGGTTCGGTTGAGTTAGCCATCACCCAGGCTCCGGTTTCTGACAACTTTGCTGGCGCCGTCATGGCCAGTGATGCCTTCTTCCCAATGGACGACTGCGTTGATTACGCGGCTAAGCATGATATCAAAGCCATCATCCAACCAGGCGGCAGTATTCGGGACAAAGATTCTATAGAAAAGGCTAACCAGTACGGTATTGCGATGGTGACAACTGGTGTCCGTCATTTTAGACATTAAAAAGAAGAGCGTGAACAGGCGCGTTTAGAAACCGGAGCATAAGTGGCCTTGAGGTGAACTGGCTGGGTTTTGGCCAGTTCACCTCAAGGTCCTTATGTGCAGGTTTCTGCGCCTGAGAACGCGTTTAAGAGAAAAACAGGCGCGTTTAAGAAAAAAGACAGACGTGTTTAAAAAGCTTCTCCACCAGCAAATACACTAGGAGGTTACGATGAAACAGGTTTTGATCATTGGCGGCGGCGCCCGGGAAAGTGCCCTTGCTTTAAAATTCAAACAGTCTCCGCAAGTTGATCATGTCTATGTGGCGCCAGGTAATCCGGCAATGACCTTGCTGGGAGTTGATCCGATCAACATTGATGACAATGACTTTACCAAGTTGATTGACTTTGCTGAGACCCACCAAATTGATCTGACTTTTGTGGGTCCCGAAGTGCCGTTAGCCGCTGGGATTGTCGATGCTTTTCAGGCAGCTGATCAACCGATTTTTGGCGTCACCAAGAAAGTTGCCCAGTTAGAGGCCAGCAAAACGTTTGCCAAGGATTTTATGGCGCGCCATCAGTTGCCGACTGCCGCCAGCAAGACGGTTCACAATGCTATTGATGCCCATGCCGAAGCCGCGACAATGGGCTTGCCATTGGTCTTGAAAAAGGACGGTTTGGCTGCTGGGAAAGGCGACGTTATTGCTCAAGACGCTGAAACGCTGGATGAAACGATTGAAAAAATGTATGCCGATCATCCAGACGCAACCGTGCTACTTGAGCAATATCTTGCGGGTGAAGAGGCCTCTGTCATGGCCTTGTTTAGTGGTGAAAAGCGTGTCATTCTACCGCTTTCGCAGGATCACAAGCGGCGTTTTGCCAATGATCGTGGTCCTAATACAGGCGGAATGGGGGCGATTAGTCCGTTACCGCAATTTAACGATGATCAAGTAGCCGCTGCCCATCAGCTTGTGGATGCAACGTTAAAGGGCATGCAGGCTGATGGCTTAGATGGTCAAGGGGTCATGTACATTGGACTGATCTTCACACCTGACGGACCGAAGATTTTGGAATATAACATGCGTTTTGGCGATCCAGAAACGCAAGTCCTGCTGCCGCAAATCACAAATGATTTTTATCAACTGATTAGCGACTTATTAGCAAACCGCCAACCTAGTTTGATGTTGAGCGATAAGGCCTATGCTTGCTTTGTTGCCGTTAATCCTGCGTACCCGAGCGGCGCGCTCAAGACAGTTCCCGTCATTGTGCCGACAGATTCGCCAGAGGGAACTTGGCTGCCAGCAGGAGTGGCGAAAAGTGACCACGGCTGGGAAAGTCATGCTGGTAGAATCTTCTCCGTAGTAGCTGGGGCGGAGTCTTTGCCGGATGCCGTTAAAGCGGCAAAAACAGCCATGGAGAAAATTCAAGGCGTTTTGGATTATCGCACTGATATTGGGTTCCACACACTGTAAAAGTGAATGAATACAATCGCGCCTCGGCTGGCTAGCCGGGGTATTTTTGTGCGCTCAAGAAACTGCGGTTGACTTTTATGGTTTACAGTTGTAAATTAAAGACGTTGATAGATTACAGATGTAAACGGAGGCAAGCGATGGAAACACCGAAAGTTGAAATTTCCCAGTCTGAATGGGAGGTTATGCGAATTATCTGGACACTTGGTCCACTGACAAGTAGCACGCTTGCAACAATTCTTGCTGAAAAAATGGGCTGGAAAGTGGCAACGACCAAAACCTTTTTAGGACGGTTAGTCAAAAAAGGCGCCTTAACCACTGAAAAAAATGGACGTGAATTTCTTTATCACACTGCAGTGGGTGAACAAGAGTCTATGGATGCCGCCGTGGCGGAATTATTTAGCCACCTTTGTCAAATGAAAATCGGCACGGCCATCAATCACTTGATGACGAACGTCACTCTTTCGAAACATGATATTGAGATGTTGCAACAAACGCTTTTAGCGAAGCAGCACGATGCGCCGGAAACAGTTAGTTGTAATTGTTTACCAGAAGGTTGTAAGGAGGCTGCACATGAATGACGATGAAATGAAAGCGATGAACGATACGAAAAGATCACAGACTGACAAAAAAGATCAAATGAATCACGATCATATGGCGATGGGTCACCATGGCGATATGGACCACATGCACATGGATCACGACTCTGAAGAAGAGCATGCTGGCATGGCGAAGATGCAGATGGAACCGGGTTCAATGGATCATGCAGCAATGGATCAGATGCACATGAATTACGGCGCGATGGATCATGGCGGGGGTCACATGATGCATATGGGAAATCTCAAGCAAAAGTTTTGGGTGAGTTTGATCGTCATGATACCCGTGTTGTTGCTTTCGCAGTTCATGGGGATGGATATCCACCTCGGCGTTTTGCAATTGCCAATTGTTTTTCCTGGGTCTGATTGGCTTGTCCTGATTCTTTCGTCATTTCTTTTCTTCTATGGCGGTTGGCCATTTTTGACCGGCGCTAAATCAGAGTTGCAAAGTCGCCAGCCCGCAATGATGACTTTGATCGCAATGGGGATCACCGTTGCGTACGGTTACTCGCTTTATGCTTTCGTCATGAATCACTTTATCGCGCCACATGGTATGGTGATGGACTTCTTCTGGGAACTGGCCACTTTAATTGTGATCATGTTGCTGGGTCACTGGATTGAAATGAATGCTGTGATGGCGGGGGGTAATGGCGTTGGGAAATTGGCCTATCTCCGTTGCTGTGATGGCGGCTGGTAATGCGGTTGGAAAATTGGCTGCATTATTGCCAAATCAGGCGCATGTGGTTCATGGCGACAGTGTGATGGATATGCCATTGTCAGAGGTTCAGGTTGGCACGCGATTACGGGTTTTGGCCGGTGAACAAATGCCAGCTGATGGCGAAATCGTAAGCGGCAGCAGTAGTGTCAATGAATCGCTTGTCACAGGCGAAGCCAAGGCTGTTCGTAAGGCAGGCGGTGATAAAGTTATTGGTGGTTCCATCAACGGAGATGGGGTCATTGAAATCCAAGTGACAGGTACTGGTGAAAGCGGCTATTTAGCCCAAGTAATGAAGCTTGTACAAAGTGCGCAAGCAAATAAAAGTAAGGCCGAGGGCATGGCCGACAAAGTTGCCGGCTGGTTGTTCTATGCCGCGTTAGCTATTGGTATTCTGGCGTTTATTCTCTGGATGCCAAGCGGCCTGGCCACCGCTTTTGAACGGATGGTCACCGTCTTCATTATTGCTTGTCCACATGCATTAGGGTTGGCGATTCCGCTTGTCATTGCTCGGAGTACAAGTATTGGCGCCACGAATGGGTTGTTGATTCGCAATCGCCAAGCACTTGAAACAGCCAAGCGAGCTAAGTACATGCTAATGGATAAGACAGGGACGCTGACTGAAGGCAAGTTTACGGTTGCCACAACGTTGCATTTTGCTGATCAGAGTCAGGAAGAAATTCTAGCAACCATGGCCGCCTTGGAAAGTCATTCCGAGCATCCGCTTGCAACTGGGATTAAAGCGGCAGCAATTGAGCAAAAGCTAACAGTGCCAGCTGCTGAAAATGTTCAGGTCATGAAGGGTGTCGGGCTGTCAGGCACAGTCGACGGCATTCATTATGAGATTGTGAATGCCCGATATTTACAGGATCATCAGTTGACCTACGATAAAACCCAGGCTGATCAGTGGGCTGCTGCCGGAAATTCGTTAGCCTTTTTGCTGAAAGGTCAGCACGTTTTGGGCATGGTGGCTGAAGGCGATCAGTTGAAGTCTTCCAGTAAGGCATTTGTTGCCGAGTTGAAACAGCAGGGGATTACGCCTGTGATGCTGACTGGTGATAATCATGAAACTGCTAAGAAAGTGGCCAGTCAGCTTGGTCTGACAGAATTTCAGGCAGAGTTAAAACCTGAAGACAAAGTTGCGCAAGTGAAGGCTTATCAACAGCAGGGCGTTGTCATGATGGTTGGTGACGGGGTCAACGATGCGCCTAGTTTGGCTCAAGCAGACATCGGTGTTGCAATTGGAGCTGGGACGGATGTCGCGATTGATACCGCCGATGTTGTCTTAGTTCATAGTGACCCGGCCGATATTCTCAACTTCTTGTCATTGGCAAAAGCAACTAACCGGAAAATGGTTCAAAACCTTTGGTGGGGTGCTGGTTACAATATTCTGGCGATTCCGCTTGCTGCAGGGATTCTTGCCCCCGTTGGCTTCATTCTCAGTCCTGCGGTCGGTGCTGCGATCATGTCGTTGTCAACGATTGTTGTGGCTTTGAATGCAATGACACTGCACTTAAAGCGCGCTTAATAAGTCACGTGTATGAAGCATAGCATCAGAGAATGCCGACCTGTCGTCAAGATATAGATGACAGGCCGGCATTTTGTGTACAACTGATACTACATCTTGGGGGTGAAACGTGATACGATGAAAAAAGTGGATTCATAAGACTAAACAGCAGGGTGCGTGACACCACGTGGGTTGGCGCACCCTCAAGGAAGGCAGACATATGATCGAAAATAAATTACCCCAAAATCCCAAACCTAAAGAATGGCTTTCCAGTGAGCTTTCACAGCAACGCATCGCCGATTACAAACCGTTTAACTTTGTTGACGGCGAAGGGGTTCGGTGTAGTTTATATGTCTCCGGTTGCCGTTTCGCTTGCCCTGGTTGCTACAATCGGGTTGCACAAAATTTTCGTTATGGTAAACCTTATACACAAGAACTTGAGGATCAAATCATGACCGATCTTAGTCAAAGTTACGTACAGGGTCTGACGCTGCTAGGCGGCGAGCCTTTCCTCAACACGCAAGTCTGCATTCGCTTGTGCAAACGAATTCGTCAAGAATTCGGGCATGAGAAAGACATTTGGAGCTGGAGCGGCTATACGTATGATGAATTGATTCAGGATTCAGACGATAAACTTGAGTTGCTAAAATTGATCGATATTTTGGTTGACGGTCGCTTTTTGTTGGCGCAAAAGGATCTGACCTTACAGTTTCGTGGCAGTGCTAACCAGCGCATCATTGACGTACCAGCAACAATGGCGGCTGGCGAAGTCAAGTTGTGGAAAAATCTGATTCGTTAGTTCGTTCAGGCAATTCGAAAGACATTAAGATAATCTATTAAAAAATCGGCACCAGAGGTTGCTTGCCTCTGGTGCCGATTTTGTTGAATAGGTGGCTCTCAATTTTGAGATCTAGGGTTGATTCAACTACTTGATGCTATCTTATTCGTCAGCTGTCTGGATGTGACCTAGTCTGGGTGTGCCCAGTAATCGCGTGGAATTCAGGATGGTGCACAGTTTGATCGGCCTCTCCATAATAGCTCACGTAAGGAAAGTGGATTGTGACCGTGGTACCTTGATTGATTACCGAGGTTAACGACAAGTGATGGCCTAGTTTTTCAGATAACTTTTCAGCCAAGAACAATCCTAATCCCGTTGACTTATGATTCGAAAGGCGCCCATTACTACCCGTGAATCCCTTCTCAAAAACACGATGTTGCTCATCTTTGGGGATGCCGATACCGGTATCCGTAATCTGTAGTTGCGTTTCCTTCCCGGTGTTACGAATGAGAGCCGTGATACGGCCTCCTTCTGGCGTATATTTGACCGCATTGGAGATGAGCTGAGCAAGAATAAAGCGAAGCCACTTGTTGTCTGTCAATACGATTTGATCGGTGCCATTCAGTCTGAAAGATAGTCGTTTATTGATAAAGCCGTTCCGCTGGTTGGCGACTACGTCATTGATGAGCGGGCGCAATGATGTCTCATGCAGCAAATAATCCTTTGAAAAGCTGTCGAGACGCGAGTAATACAAGACTTGCTCGACATAAAATTCGATTTGATCCAATTGCAGATTCAAATTATCCAGTTTGTCATCAGGTACTTGCCCCTCAAAACTTTCGGCCAGCAACGTCACTGCCGCGAGCGGTACTTTGATTTCGTGCACCCAAGAATCAATGAAGTCTTTTTGATCTTGCTGTTGTGCTAGCAGGGCAGTTACTTGTTGGCGATGCTGGGTCAAAATTTGATTGTACGTTTTCGTCACAAGTTGTTCGGTTGCGGATTCACCGCCAGGCAAGGGCCAATCTAACGCAGCCTCCTGAGCATCGATCCGTTCCTGAAGCCGAGCTGCGAACCGCCGTACTCGCCAATACCGTGCGATCAAAAAAGCGCTGGCCAATAGTGTCACTAACAACACAGCGTACCAAAGCGTCATGGCCTTAACGCGATGCTGCGGGTCAAGCCAGATGATCAAGGCCGCCAGACCAACACAAAGAATATAGCCACCAATCGGGCTTAAATGATCCTTTAAATAATCACGAAACCGCATCTGCCAGCCTCCTAAGGAACGATGTAACCTTGTCCAACCTTGGTTTGAATATAATCTTTCAACCCGGCTTCCTCGATTTTTTTGCGCAGGCGATTAATGTTGACGGTAAGTGTATTGTCATCAACAAATCGCTCGTCTTGCCATAAGTCCTTTAATAACCGGGAACGGCTGACGATTTGACCGTGTTGCCGGATCAAGATTTGTAACAGTTTATATTCATTTTTTGACAGGTTAATTTCGTTTTCGCCAATTTGTGCCATACCGTTTTTGAGGTTCAACATCAAGCCGTTGTGTTCCAAAACATCGGTTCCTTGATCAGCATAATTGTAGGTTCGTCGAAGCAAGGCGTTGATTTTGGCGATCAACACTTCCATGGCAAACGGCTTATTCAAAAAGTCGTCAGCGCCCATATTCATTGCCATGACCATATCCATATTCGTGTTACGACTGGAAATGAAAATCACAGGGACCTTTGATACTTCACGGATTTTTTGAACCCAATAATAGCCGTCAAAAACTGGTAGATTAATATCCAATAAGACTAAATGGGGTTTTTCTTGCAAAAAGTCATCAAATACAGCATTAAAATCGGTTACCACAACTGGATCAAATTGCCATTTTTTTAAGTTATCAGCGATCAGCCCACTAATCGTCTGATCGTCCTCTACGATCATGATTTTAAACACGTGACCAACTCCATTTCTGCTCTAATGGTATAAGTTTTGGGAAGGAAGCACAAGCGCGAACAAGGTCAATGAGATCAGTTTTTATGAGCTGGGTTTGTCCGGCTTTTAGGAAGCCGCAATCTTCTAATAAATAAGTTTTCAGGATTTACTTTAAAATGTAAACTAAGAGCAACAAACCCGAGATTCTTTGTCTAACGGGAGTTGGCAGCACATGCATAACACGTTTTTGGTATGATAATGGCGGAGGTGCGCGATGGCAATTCTTGAAGTATCTAACTTGAGCAAGATTTTTGGACAACGGCATGATCGAGTTCGCGCTTTGAACGACCTTAGCTTTCAGGTCAACGCGGGTGAGTTCGTCGGCATTATGGGACCAAGTGGCGCCGGAAAGTCAACATTGCTCAATATTTTAGCAACGATTGAGACGCCAAGTACCGGAAAAGTCAATATTGCAGGGAACGATCTTGAGGCCCTTAATGAACGACAACAAGCGGCTTTTCGTCGAGATCATCTTGGCTTTGTGTTTCAAGACTTCAACTTATTAGATGATATGACAGTGACGCAAAATGTTTTGTTGCCGCTAACCTTGCAGCAAGATCTTCAGCCTGATCGTGCTGAACGATTACAGACAGTCGCGAATCACCTTAACTTAACTCCCATTCTGCAGGCTTTTCCGGGGGAGTTAAGTATGGGACAACGACAACGCGTCGCGGCTGCTCGCGCTGTGATCACCCAACCCGATCTTTTGTTGGCAGATGAACCGACTGGCAGCCTCGATTCATTAGCAGCAACTGATTTTTTAAACTATCTGCGTCAATTAAACGAAAAAGAAAAAACCACGATATTGATGGTGACGCATGATCCCTTCACCGCGAGCTTCGCAAGTCGCATCATCTTCATCAAAGATGGGGCATTTTTTGCTGAAGTAACGCGTGGTAAGTCCCGCCAGCAGTTTTTTGACCGAATTATTGATATGGAAGCAACTGTCAGTGGAGGAGGCCATACCCGTGTGGCATCTGATTAAGACAAATTTACGGCGATCACGACACGAGGATGGCTTGCAGGTACTAGTGGCAGCATTGATCAGTGCCGTTATGTATGCCATTGGGGCGGTTGCGAATAATGAACCGATTTTGAGCGATGCCAGCAAGCGGCTTGGGGATCTGGATATTGTTCCGATTCTATTGATGATTGTGATGATGGTCTTAGCACTTTTTGCGATCAGTTTTTTGCTTTATTTCAACACTTTACTCATTGCTCGTCGTGATCGAGAAATTGGGCTATATCGTTTGCTTGGTTTGTCTGGGGCCAAATTAGGATTGTTAGTCTGTATTGAGAGTTTAATGATCGGTATATTCGGAATGGCTCTGGGTCTCTTACTCGGATTGATTATCTCACCTTTATTGGGCATGGTGCTGATTCGATTGATGGCCTTGCACACACCGATTAGTTTGATGCTCTCTTTCCCAGCTATGGTTGATGTCGTGATTTTAATGGGCGTTGTCTACCTATTAGTGGGCAGCATCAATGCCATTTATGTTCAAAACCCATTGCGTAATTTTATTCGCCAGCAGGATGTCTCGGCCGCTCCCAAACCGCAAACATGGTGGCGGTTTTCCCTTGGCATTGCTGGCGTCGTTTTGTTGGCTGGCAGTCTGTTTACGATGGTCCATTTGTTACCAGTTAGTGGCGTGTTGATGCATATACTGCCGCGAACTCAGGGGCGTTTGATTCCGCCATTGTTAATGGGATTCATGCTAGTGGCTTTGTTGCTGGGACTTTTCCTCGTTTTTGAGGAGTTTCTGCCTGGCATAGTGGCTTGGTTCCAGCAACGAAGTCAAATGAAGACGCGCAATGCGCATGCCATCTCAAGACATTTGATCATTAAACGACTTCAAGGGAACGCGCATTCATTGTGGCTAACAACATTGCTGTGTGCGATTACGATTACGATGCTTGGCAGTTCTGCTATGTTGTTTCAATATAATCAGGATCTGGTTCAGCGCGAGATTCCGACGACTGTGGTTGCAGCAGGGGCAGGCGTAATGTCACGAAAATTTTAGCAAAAGCTAAGGTCAAACCAACTCAAGCAATTATCCTATCTTCGAAACTTGTGTATGCCGAAATTCGACTAAGAGATCAGGCCGATCAGGTCCGAAAACAACCTGGTGTTTATAATGTGATTGCGATGCGGGATTATCAACGCGCTGCCCACTTACAGCACTATTTAGCTCCTGTTAGACTTCGTGGGAACGAAGCACTTCTAATGCTGCCAACACGAACCAGTTTCCGACCAGTCGGTGCCCGCCGCAATCCTGATCGAGCCATCATATTGCCGGGTAGCGATGCGTCATTATTGTTAACACGAACAACCAATCTTTTCCCGACCGGCAGAAACAATTTTTTTGACCGGGGGTTGCTTGTCAGTGATCAGACGTTTGACATGCTTGAAGGAACGACTGATCGATTGTATATGGCTCGCTTACCTAAGTCCAAAGCAACCGCCGCCGCGTTGCGACAATTACAGCACTTGGAGAATAGTCAAAATCTACAAGAGTATGTCAATATTGGCAGTTCTGAGCGGGATGGCAATGATTTGAGAGTGACAGATCGAGCCAGCACTACCTTGAACTTTTGGCGCAATCCTTTGGGAATTCAGTCCTTCCAGCAGGGAATTGTGAACACTTTGTATGGCTTTTTGTTCTTTCTGATTTTATTGCTCGGCGGCGTTTTTGTTGTGGCTACGGGTAGTATTTTACTTTTAAAACAAGTGATTGCAGCTCGCCAAGAGGCCCGACATTTTCAAATTTTAAAACATCTTGGTATGGATCCGAGGCAACTCCGTTTAACGATTTATCGGCAAGCTGCGGTTGTATTTGCGGTACCGTTTCTTTTCGGGACAACAATTGGGCTTTGTATGATTAGTGTTTTGACAACTTATCTTGATAATCCGCCTTCGCGTTATTTGGGTTTGATGATTTTGATCTATGCAATTATCGATTGGCTTTTTTATGAGGCAACTGTGCACATTACTGCCCGCATGGTAGATGAACCTGTTTCCCGTTGGGCGATTGATTAGCTGCTGCGCTATCCGTGGGCTATCTGAATAATTACACAAGCGAGTGCATTCTTAAAAAGCGCATTAGGCGCCAATAAAAAATCCGAAGTGATTGACTTCGGATTTTTCATAGGCGTTAACAAGCCGTCTATGTAACTTATTTAGTTTTTCTGATGCGGATCAATCACCGCATAGCCAGCCTGATGGAAGCCGTTTGCGGAGGCCGCGCGACGAATGAACTCCTTGACTGCTGACAAGGCCGGCGTATTCTTAAACTCGTAGTAGTCGTTACTGGATTGCCAACCTGATACGACCACAAAGTCGTCTGGGTGTTTGACTTTCTGGGCGACTAAGACTTGAGTCTGACCAAGAAAAATATCATGCTTATCGATGAGATCCTTAATTTTGGCAAGGAAAACTTTCACGTCATCGCTACTCAAATTAAAGTACATGAAGTGAATATAACCATTGTCGGCGGGCGTACCTAAATCCGCAAGGGTTTCATATTGCAAGGGCGCGGAAAAGTGTGCTTTTCCGCTGGGGTCATAGATCATGTAATCCAAACCCTCTTCAGCTGGTTTCAACAGTTTCAATTGCGGGTCATGACGTTCGTCTAGCAGTTTGACAAGGAACGACTTGCTGCCGAAGACTGTTTGTATTGTGGACATTCTGACCACCTCCAAATCCATTATAAGCTTTTTGAATGGTTTCACATTGAAAGGAAATGGAAATTGGTATACATTAGGTGTACATAAGTGTACTTTCACCCATTTCAGTGGGCTTAGGAAGAATACAAAAGTGCAACTTTGCCAACTATTGCAAGCAGAAGACAGCGGAAAGGACAGCATTCGTTAGCTAAATTTTAATTTAATTTTTAAGAATTAATCATGGATTCAACTGTGTCTTGCCCAATAGGGTAGGGCTATTTTTGTGCCTTGCTACTGATCTAACAACTGTCGCCACGAGCTACACATGTCCTAATCGTCTCTCATTTGCCGTCTAAGGCGTTCTCCTAGTTGCTTGGTGTGATTGTGCCTGATTGGGTAAAGACACGTCAGGTGCTTCTAAAGTGTGCCTCACAGCAGCTAGGTAGAATTAAAGGAGCTTTAAAGGGTTGCATCATGTGACCACGGTGTGCTATTCATTTTCAACTGTCATTAGTTAATTCACTACAGTTACCATAGGAGGCCGTATTGGCTCTCTAAGCCACTTTAACATCTTGGACGTGTAATCATACTAAAGCCTTCAAGAGTTCCTTAGGCGGCTTTATATGAGCATCACAAGAGTGTCTACCTGTTACACCTGATTGGGAATGGACACCATTGTGATTTGAATTAGACACCAAGGGATACTCCTAGAAGGCTCATAGTGGCTCTCTAAGCCGTCCTAGTGCTCCCTTAGTATCATTGTAGGCAAAGGGGTTACTAGAGCATTAAGAAGCCAACAGGGTAGGACTTCATTGCTGGTGTAGCTGATGAGGTTTAACAAGGGGAACAAAGAGGCACACTGGTGTGTACAAAAGAGGCCGTTAGCTTCTACAGTACCCCTAGAAGGCTCATATTGGCTCTCTAAGACAAGCTGGCATCGATGCTGGCAATTGTGCATCACGTATCTAAAGTGGAATAGACGGGCATAACTTGCGTTTTAAAGAGTAGACAATAAAGGATATAATGCTCAAATATTCACAAGGCGTACTCAATCTTTTAACCCTTATTTCCATTTTGAAATTGCTATAAACACGGTAGACACTTGTTAACACTGATGGAATGGAGTAAACCCTTGCTGACACTTTTTAACACTGATGAACACTTGTAACTCTTTTCCATTTTGAAGGACCCATAGTCATGGTAAACACTTGTAATCCTGATGGAATGTAGGCGAAGCCGGAATGACATGATTGACCATGGTAAACACATGTAACCCTTGTTGACACTGATGAATAATGATTATTAGGGTTTTGATGTTGGAGATAAGACTGATGGTTTTTATCAGGCGAGATCTCCAAGCCTTTCGTTAACCTTCAGGCAATGAAGGTTATAGGGTACCGCCGCTTGCGGTGGGGCAAAGCCAGCAGCGGTCTTTGCTGCTTACTATGAATACACTGGTTAAAACTGATTAACCATGGTAAATACTTTTTTTCAGTTGTTACAAGGGTATGGGGCTACTCGCCCCCGAAGCAAAGACCGCTTCTCCCCTCACCAGCATGGTTGCTGGATACCTCGACATAACCAACTGACAAAAACCGTCAGTCGGCCATGTCTCACTTGTGTTAAACTTTGCAATTCTGGTGGAACGAAGGCGAAGCCAGAGTGACACTGATTGACCATGGAAAACATGTGTAGACACTTGTAACCATGGTGAAAACACTTGTACGTTCTAGACATCAAAGACAGCTTGCTGGTTTTGCATGTGTAGATAAGTAATACTATTGTGCATGCCAAATAGGCCATGTTTAGGCCATGCTAGCGCTTACAACTACTGCTGTTAAGCCATTTAGTGGCATGCATTTTGCTCGTGAGCATTTTGTACACTTTTACCAAGCATTACTTTCCACACTTTTACCCCCTTTAGATGCCTACATAGCAACGTTTCCAAGCACTTTCTGCAAACTTTGTGGATTACCTGTTACTTTTCCAACTTTTGTCAATTAGAATAGTAATGCTAAATTACTCTTTGAAAGGGTGTGATGCAGGTAAAGGATATACATGTTGCTTATAACGACTCATATTTTTTAATAACGTGGTATAATTAAGTTGTAAGGGAAATGGATAGGTTAGTATTGACATATGCTTAATAGACTTTGACTACCACTTTTAAATAAAAAGAGTGTATACTTAAGTTGTAAGAGAAATTATGGTGTGCCAAATGGAATAAGGGGATAAGATTTATCAGCTATTTCCCCCTTCTCCTTGTTTAAGACAGCAAGTGTGGCTGGTGCGGAAAAACCAGCCTACTTGTTTGAGGCAGGGAGGCAAGATTGTGTATTTGTGTAGTTATGAAGAAAGGTGAAAAAAATGAAGAAAACTCATCCAGATACAATGGTAGTCAGGGATTTAAACTTCTTTGATGCCAAGCTCAAGAGGTCGTTGGGTTCAAAAGGAAAGCTTGCAGAGGTAACAAATTTAAGCTATTCAAGTGTAACTCACATGAACACTGTGGGAGTTAGCTATGGTGTTGCAACACGAGTAGCAGAAGCACTTAACGCAAATATTGATGAACTATTTGTAACAAAAAAAGCCTGATCGGGCGCAACCGACAGGCAATGGAAGAAAAGTATGGAAGCTATTAACACTGTATACAAGTCATATTCTAAAGAGTTAGTAGCTCCTTGTCAATAAATGAGGAGATTATTATGGGGTATTATAAGAACAAAGAATTGTTAATGGATTGGCAAAATAACATTGATAAGGTTGCTGAACTAACCAAGCACAGCACCACTCGAACAGCCAAGAAGACGCGACTTTCTGAGTTGCTTAACACAGTTAGCACAGGCAAAATTTTGGGGGCTAAAGAGAGAAAGGAATTAAACGGGAAGAAAGTTATTTTAACCAGCAATTCTAAAGCTAATCCGGTGCCAGCATTTTTAGAATGCCTAGGATCACCAAACGCAGCACCAGCATTCCTTAAACAATTTTATCCAGAAATGCTTCAAAGGGTAGATTATCAACAAGCTTGCAAGATTACAACATCGAACATTTTACAGATGCCATCAGGACGAGGTGCAGGTGCTTCGCACGCGGTTAAGAATTTATTTGTACCAGCGAATCGGTATGACCCTTGGCGGGAT
>OBVA01000510.1_pt1 | contig 16742 bp, 9 predicted proteins | sample 1495021 | NCBI WGS metagenome assembly OBVA01 (sample SAMEA2579965, study PRJEB22360) | human gut metagenome | biome: human gut; feature: human-associated habitat; material: faeces | place: Denmark | collected 2008/2010
TTGCTGCCGCAAAACGAATGCCGCGAAGCTCAAGTTCCCTAAACAAGGGAAAAAACGCAGGGTCCAATTCACCTTTTCCATTAAGCAGCGTCCCATCCATATCGGACGCAATAAGTTTGACGGAATCCATAACGCTGCCAGAATCATCGTTTATCCTTACTTCCAGGGCAAGAACGGCTTCAGACAGCATGGAGCGGACAGCGAAAGGAAAGACCAGGAGGCCAGCAGCAAGGATACAGTTCTCTCCATCATTTTACGGGAGAATCTCCATTTCTTCCATAAGTTTCAGCTTTCTTCATTCTACCGTGAGTGCAGCAGCGGCAAATGCAAATAATTTGAAACCATCCGCACATCCGCAATATTTAGCGTATCACACCGAATTGCAAATTCGGATACAATTCAAATAATTGGAGTTAAATGATCCACGCCATAAACTCCATAATTTTTGTGAAGTCCGGCCCATGACACCATATTTTCCGTTTCCTTCGTAATTCTCTTTATCCACGAGCTTTTTTCCCAGATGAAGAGGAAAAAATTCTCCTCCGAATTTGCAATCCGCCACCCGAATTCCCACATGGTTTGCCCCGGGCATTCTTTGCTCATACTATTTTTTCATTGCCCGGAGTTATGGATTCCTGCATCATGGCCTTTCGCAGTACCCCTGCTTATGATACACATGACTTTAAGAAAGAAAACTCTCTGGTTTCTTGGAGCTTTGAGCTTTTTTGCCTCTCTTGCCGCGACTTTCGCCGTTTTCTGGCTGAACAGGAATGATTCTTCTCCCGCGGAATGGAATTTCAACCCTATCTGGACAAAAGCGGAAAAAGAACAAATTCTTACCGCAGCGAATTTCACAGCCCATCGAAGCCCGGAACGTTTCATTTACCGCGGGCTTTCCCTCAATTCACGCCATATTGACTGGCACATGTTTTCCGAAGTTTCCATGCGCCAATATATGAAGGACGAAATCAGGGAACGGCTTCAGATGATACGGGACACGGCGGAAAGCGCAGACGGACGCTGCATCACTCCATCCCATGAAACCCTGCTGCATCTTGCCGCCGGGCTCGGAGAAGTGCAGTTGCTGAACCGCCTTTTACAGCGCCATGCGGACCCGAACGTCCAGATCATCCTGCCGCAACAGGCCTTTCCCTCCATTCCGGACTCCGAACAGGGAAATACCCCCCTGACTTACGCCTGCCAGCCAGGCATGGACGACTCCACGCCCCTGCCGGTGCATAACAGGATCTCCTGCCTTAATCTCCTGATTCAATACGGTGCGGATGTGAATAAACCGGGGCCGCTGGGCTGGCCGCCCCTCGTCATCACCTGTGTGGCCGGTATTGGAGGAGCACCCTATGAGGAAGCAGCCCTGTTTCTTCTGAAATGCGGTGCGGATATTTCCCTCCAGCCTGAATTGAAAGGTAAAAAAACAAGTCTGCTCACATGGGCCGCGGCCGCCGGATACCCCCTGCTGGTCCGCAAGCTTTGCGAAGCCGGGTACGATCCCAATTTCCGCGGGGAAATGGCCCCGCCCCTTCTTTCCCTGAACCTGAACACTCCGAACGCCGCACTGCAAATTGCACATATTCTGCTGGAATACGGAGCGGATGTGAATGCGGCCATGCCCGCGTCCACCACCCTGCCGGAAACCGCGGGAGACACGGCCCTGCTGAACCTGTGCCGCCAGCTGGCTTTCATTGATGTGTCCAGCCTCCCTCAAATCAGGGATCTGGTCAATCTCTTCATCAAAGAGGGAGCTGACGTCAACCATCAAAACGCCGCCGGAGAAACTCCCCTCATGGCATGCTGCCGAGGCATGCTGCTGGGAGACGATTCCCTGGACCGGCTGAAACTGGGTATTGCGCGTCTTCTGCTGGACCACCACGCAAACCCATCCCTGAAAGACAAATACGGACGCACAGCCCTCCAGAGGATAGGCAACCGGTCAAACGAACATCTCCAGATGGTGCTGAAATACCTGCCGGAATTAAGCGCTCCACCGCTTCCGAAGAAGGAAAACCATTGAATCCCGCCGCTCCTTACTTCACCCGGGCATTTACCGTATCCAGCAGAATGCCGGCATCCGGTTGGGACCCGGTGCTGATGAAATGGATATAACTGGCTCCATTAGGGGACTTATTAGCCATTTTCAACGTTCCGGCCTTCTTTCCGTCCAGAGACACCACGGCCTGCCCACCCTGCCAAAGAAGGGAAATTTCATGCCACGCTCCGGGCGAGAAAGGCACTTTTTTCATCCCCAGCAACAGATGGGGCGCAGGTCTCAGCCTGATCGGGAAAGTAAACAGGGCATAATCCTTCGTAGTGGAATCACAGGCATTGAACAGCCGGTCCGTCAGAGAGACCTGAAGGCCGGAATCATCCGCCTGCTCCCCGTCCGCTACACGGAAGCGGAATTTGACCAGCCCCGTGGTCCCGTTCGGAAAGTTCCAGGTAGCTCCGCCGTTCCGGTAATCCACATTGGATTTTTCATTGACCAGTTCGGGATCATCCAGACGCTTGATTTGCAACACCTTCTTCGTGCCCCCGGACAGATCCTGAACCAGCTCGGCGGAAGGCTTGCGGTTATAACTGCAATGGCCTTTTTTCTGGGGGATATAAGTGTGAATGGTCCACTGGGAATCCAAATCTTTCCCCGTCTGCGTGGCACGCGTCTTGGCCCCTACCCAGCGGCGGTCCACAATAACCAGGCGGCGGTGGTTTTTATGCTGCCCCAGGGAAATAAGGATGCGGTTTTTGTCCAGCTGCACCATTTCGCTCTGGTGTTTGCCGCGGTCTTCCGGACCATCCAGCGTAGCATAGCCGGGATGGTTGCGGTGTTCGTCCAGGATAATCTCCCGGAACCCGTACCAGGTTTTGCCCTCGTCCCCGGACATAGCAATGTGGTGGGAATCACGGTTGGTGAATACATCCTCCCACGTTCCGTTGCCAGCTGTGGCGTTTTCAGGCAGAGCCATTGTATTCGTCCACAGGGAAACGATAGTTCCGTCATCCAGGCGTCCCAACGTGTTCATGGTCAGGGTGCCGAAAAAGCGGGAAGGCTCCGGTTTGCTCCACGTTTCCCCGTAATCCTTGGAAAAAGCCTGCCACGCTTGGTCCTGGGAGGTGCGGGCAAGCGCCCACAACGTACCGTCTTTCATTTCCAAAACCGTGGCTTCCACGGCATTGTTGAACCATCTGACGCCCTGGTGGGGGGGCCTGGCTTCATGTCTGGGGGAAGTAACACCGTTCCTGGATACATGCCAGGTCAGCCCCCCGTCATCGGAAATATGGAACTTGGTGCCGCCGCCCATGTTGTGGAACGGCACGATCACCCTGCGGCCCTTGTTCACAAAAACGGGGGTCCGCATGATGCCGCCCAGTTTTTTCAGGCTTTTCCTCTTTTCCGGGTCTTTCCAGTCTTCTTCCAGTTTGCCGTCATTCGTGACGGCAAGCCACTTGCCGTCCAGCCCCCCCCTGGAAAGAAATACAAAGCCCCCGATAGGCTGCACACGAATGAATTCCCTGGTCAAAGGGTTGCGCACAATAGCCGGAGATTCCTTGGGAATGCCACCGTAGTTGGGAGGGTAGCCAGCCGGAGCGGCCTTCATTTCCCATGTTTTTCCGTTATCCCTGCTGACCAGATAATCCGGTTCCTTGCGGGTACCGGAATAATGGCGTATTTCACGGGAGTCCACACGGATAAGGCCGCGCCCCGCATCAGCCGGCGGAGTGGCGACAACTTCAGGCTCCGGAACGGGTGCGGCCTTCTGTTGGGCATAACAGCAACAAAAGGAACCGGTCAACAATGTAAACAACAGGTTTTTCATAAACTAAATATCAAAGGCCGTATATTTTCCTCAACCGGGGCTTTCCCTTCAAGCAGAATCCTACCTTCCATCAGAAGACGATCATCAGGAATGCTTTCCCGCCTGCTTCCCTCCCCGGTATTTTGCATCAAGCTTTTTCAGGAGTACGGCCAGTTCCTTTTCCAAAACCTCGTACCCCCTGGCATTGGGATGCACCACATCCTTCATGAATTCATTCTGCGGAGAAGCACCGTCTGCGGAAAGAAGCGCCTTTCCCGGATCGGCAAAGAAAATGTCCTTTCCGTTATGCAGCCCCGCCAACAGTCTGTTCGTCTGCTTCACCGGTTCCGCCAGGTTTTTCTCCTTCCGTGGGAGAACGCCCAGCAACAGGATTTTGGAAGAGGGGCACTTCCGGCGCACCAGGCGGACAAATGCCCTGATATTGTCCGCACATGCCTGCGGCGTATCCTTGCGGTGCCCCAGATTATTGGTCCCCAGCAACACAATGATGACCCGCGGAGAAATGCCGTCCAGCTCCCCGTTTTGGACACGGTAATAGGCATTATCCACATAATCAAATCCAAAGCCCATATTCGTCGCTGCATGCGGACCGAATAATTTCTCCCAGGACCCCGATCCCGTATTTTTTCCGTCCCCGGAAGGCTCCCCTCCCCAATGGTGGGTAATGCTGTCCCCTATCATCACGTATTCAGGCTTGACGGCCCGGTTTCTTTTTTTAACGGCTTCATGCCGGGCATTCCAATCATACGGGTCCCGCTGATGGGGCTCCGGCTTCAGGGTAGCGGGCAACGCGGAGGCCGGAATGGAAGGCGCAGAAAATGCCAGACTGGAACTCCCCAGCAATATGGCGAGCATGTAGGAGAGGAAATTCATAATCAAAAAGTAAAACCGGTTTTCAGTTTAAGCAAATTCTGCCGTGCATCAAGATCGCAGGCGTCACTTCCGCCGGCAGAGTAAAAAAGACCACTGCCCGTTCGGCAAATCCTGCCGCAACCACGGCCAGGCGAGCACCGTGTCCGGCCTCTTCCAAGGCGCGCTCCATTTCATCCATCCCCCGGCCTCTCCCGGAACAGAAACGCCCTCCCCCGTTTTCTTCTACCGGGGAGCGTGCAGCTTGCCGTACTTGTCGTCCATTTTCTTCAGCACTACGCTCAATGACTTTCCCAGTATGTCGTACCCCCTGGCACTGGGATGCAGCCCATCCTCCAGCAGCCCGGGTTTTGGGGACACTCCGTCCTCCCCCAGGAATTCCTCGCCGGGATTGGCGAAAAACACGCTGTTTCCGTCAACCAGGCCGGATATCATTTTATTGGTTTCCCTAATCAGGGGAGCCAGCTTTTTTTCCTCCCTGGGGAGAATGCCCAGCAACAGGATTTTGGAAGAGGGGCACTTCCGGCGCGCCAGGCTCACAAAAGCCTTGAGATTGTCCGCGCAGGCCCGGGGAGCATCCTTCCGCCCGCCAAGATTATTGGTCCCCAGCAGCACGATGATGACCCGCGGAGAAATGCCGTCCAGCTCGCCCAGCTGCAAGCGGTAATAGGCATTATCCACGTAATCGGAACCAAACCCCATATTGGTTACCGCATGGGAAGAAAACAGGCTATCCCAGGCGGCTTTTCCTGTTCCGAGAGCCCTGTTGTCCCCGGAAGGCTCGCCGCCCCAGCGGTGGGTAATGCTGTCACCAAAGACGACATATTCCGGTTTGACGGTCCGGTTCCGCTCCATCACTGCTTCATGGCGTTTTTTCCAGTCATACACGGCCCGAGGATTCACTTGGGGCTTCAGCGTGAGCGGCAATTCATCAGCACAGGCCCCGGAGAAAAAAGCAACGCAAAAAACTCCCGCCAGCAATAAACAAAGGCATGCATGAGATTTCATAACGGTAAGCGTTGAGATACTGCAATAGAGATTAGGAAAGTAAAGAGAAATAATCTTCCGTCACTTTTCCGCAATCGCATGTTCCCCTCATTTTCCGCTCCGCAACGGACAGACAGGTGAAACATGCCAAAGCCAGCGCACCCGCGTTCTCTTCGCAAAGAATTAGCCTTGTTGTCCCCCGGAATTCACGATATAATTACGCGGCGCGGAGTTTTGCCGTTTCCAGCCTTTCAGGGGCTGCGGAACGTTTTTCTCCAGTCTTCTTCACTACATTCTATTTATGATCAGCATAGTAAAAGACTTGAAGGAATCCACCGCCCTTCCGCAGGAATGGCAGGGATTCAAGCCGGGAACATGGACGGAGTCCATTGACGTACGGGATTTCATCCAGCATAACTACACACCCTATTCCGGCAATGAAGAGTTTCTTTCCGGCCCCTCCCAGCGTACGCTTCGTTTATGGGACGAGCTGAAAGTCCTGCTGAAACGGGAAATAGACAACGGCGGCGTGCTGGATGCTGATGAAGAAGTGGTATCCTCCATCACATCCCACAAGCCCGGCTACATTGACAAGGAACTGGAAGTGGTCGTAGGCCTCCAGACGGACGCCCCCCTGAAAAGGGCCCTGATGCCCTTTGGCGGCTTGCGCATGGCCCAACAGGCCCTGGAATCCTACGGGTTCAAGATGTGCGAGAAAACCGCGGACATTTTCAAAAAGATACGCAAGACGCACAATGAAGGCGTTTTCGACGCCTACACTTCCGATATCCGGGCGGCCCGTTCCGCCGGGATTATTACCGGCCTTCCGGACGCCTATGGCCGCGGCCGCATCATCGGGGACTACCGCCGGGTGGCCCTGTACGGCACGGATAAGCTGATTGCCGAACGCCGCAAGGACCTCAAAAACCGTGAACATTCCCCCCTTACGGATGAGCTGATACGTCTGCGCGAAGAAATGAGCGAACAAATACGCGCCCTGGAAGAACTCGCCCAGCTGGGCGCCTCCTACGGCTGCGACCTCACTCGCCCCGCCGCAAACGCCCGCGAAGCCGTGCAATGGACGTACCTGGGCTACCTGGCTGCCGTGAAAGAACAGAATGGAGCGGCCATGTCCCTGGGCCGCGTTTCCACTTTCTTCGACATTTATTTCACCCGCGACCTGGAACAGGGGCTCATCACGGAAGAGGAAGTTCAGGAAATCATCGACCAGTTCGTGATGAAGCTGCGCATCGTCCGTTTCATCCGCACGCCTGATTACAATAACCTGTTCTCCGGAGACCCCACCTGGGTGACGGAATCCATCGGCGGCATGGGAGAGGACGGGCGCACCCTCGTCACCCGCAGTTCTTTCCGCATGCTGCAGACCCTGTACAACCTGGGGCCGGCTCCGGAACCGAACCTGACCGTTCTGTGGTCCCGGAACCTGCCGGAAGCCTTCAAAAGTTTCTGCGCCAAGGTTTCCATTGAAACGTCCTCCGTCCAATACGAGAACGACGACCTGATGCGCCCGCATTGGGGCGACGACTACGGCATCGCATGCTGCGTGTCCGCCATGCGCATCGGCAAGCAGATGCAATTCTTCGGAGCGCGCGCCAACCTCGCCAAGTGCCTTCTCTACGCCCTGAACGGCGGCGTGGATGAACTCAAGGGCAAGCAGGTGGCCCCGCCCTCCCCCCGCTACACGGAGGAAATTCTCAACTATGATGAAGTGATGGCCCTGTACGACAAGATGCAGGACTGGCTCGCCAAAACTTATATTGACGCGCTGAACATCATCCATTACATGCACGACAAATACTGCTATGAACGCATTGAAATGGCGCTGCATGATCCGGAAATTCTGCGCACGATGGCTACGGGAATCGCCGGGCTTTCCGTGGCGGCGGACTCCCGGTCCGCCCTCAAGTATGCCACCGTAAAAGCCATCCGCAATGAAGAAGGGCTGATTGTGGACTTCAAGACGGAAGGGGAATTCCCCTGTTACGGGAACAATGACCCGCGCGTGGACGACATAGCATGCAGCCTGGTCAGCAATTTCATGGAAAAACTGCGCAAGCTCCACACTTACCGCAATTCCCTGCCCACCCAGTCCATCCTGACGATCACCTCCAACGTGGTGTACGGCAAAAAGACGGGCAACACGCCGGACGGCCGCCGAGCCGGGGAACCGTTCGCCCCCGGAGCCAACCCCATGCACGGAAGGGACAGGAACGGAGCCGTGGCCTCCATGCTCTCCGTAGCCAAGCTGTCCTATGACGACTCCCTGGACGGCATCTCCTACACCTTCTCCATCGTTCCTCAGGCCCTGGGCAAGGAGGAACGTGAACGTCGCGTCAAGCTCGTCTCCCTGTTGGACGCCTACTTTGCCGCTACAGGTCACCACATTAATGTGAACGTACTGGAACGGGAAACGCTTCTCGACGCCATGGATCACCCGGAAAAATACCCGCAGCTTACCATCCGCGTTTCCGGCTATGCCGTGAATTTCATCAAGCTGACCCGGGAACAGCAGCAGGAGGTCATCAACCGCACTTTCCACACCCGTTAACCCGGACTGCAAGCGGATGCCGCAGGTTTTTCCACAAAACCATGATCCGGACGGAGAAAGCTCCGTCACCGGTTTGGTTCATTCCGTGGAATCCTGCGGCACCGTGGACGGCCCCGGCATCCGCTTCGTCCTTTTCCTGTCCGGTTGCAGCCTGCGCTGCCGCTACTGCCATAATCCGGATACCTCCTACGTGCGGAGGGGCCGGCTCAGGAGCGCAGATGATGTCCTCAAGGAAATAGCCCGTTACCGGGATTTTTTGCAGGCGGCGGGCGGCGGCGTCACCCTCTCCGGCGGGGACCCCCTCTTCCAGCCGGATTTTGCCGGTGCCGTGCTGAAAGGCTGCCGGAAACTGGGCCTGCACACCTGCCTGGACACCTCCGGCCATCTGGGCGTGAATGCGGGTGAAGAAATGCTGGCGGATACGGATCTGGTCCTGCTGGATATCAAGGCATGGAATCCGAAACGGTACCGCGCCCTGACAGGAGGGGAACTGCGCCCTACACTGGAGTTTGCGGAACGCCTGGCCTCCCTCCGCAAGCCCGTGTGGCTGAGGTATGTGCTGGTACCTGGCGTTACGGACAATCTGGAAGAAATTGAGGAACTCTCCCGCCATGCGGCGCTTCTGGGCAACGTGGAACGCGTGGACGTGCTCCCTTTCCACCAGCTGGGGAGATTCAAATGGGATGAATTGAAGCTGGACTATACTTTGAAGGACGTCCCGGAAGCGTCCGCGGAACTGGCGGAACAGGTCCGCGGCATTTTCCGGCGGGGCGGCTTTCCGGATTGCGTGCATTAACCGGATTTTCGCGCTTTGGCGCCACCAACCGCAGCAAACCGGACGCAGGCATCCCCCTCTTCCGGATGAGAGTCCCTCTTCCCTCCACTACAGAATCCATGCAAAAAGGAAGACGCATTTCTGGAATTGCTCCGGAATACGGCATTTCCGCAATTCCTTTCGTTATTCCATCATTCTTTACGGCAACGGCAGCATTCCCGCCATTTTTCCGCCAACGCCGGGGGACGGCATTCCGTCCCTTCCCAGATTATTCTTTCCCGGAAATTTCCCGCAAGGCTTCCAGTACGTCCCGCACGGCAATGTGGCGGTTGCAGGGAACATCCCGGTCACATTCCTTCCGGAAGCAGGGAGAACAGCACTGGTGGCTGTAAAGGGAACGGTTGAATGTGCCCATAGGGCGGTAAACATCCGGAAGCCGGGTGGAAAACAGAGTCACCACCGGAAGCCCCCGGAAAGAACAGAGGGACGGAAAGTCGCCATCCACAGCTACTGCAGCCGCAGCGACGTCCATGACGGGAAAGAGAGCCTCCGGCGCACCCACCGCCAGCTCCACATTCAAATGTTCCGCCAGGGAGGCGGCACGCTCCCGGTCTTTTTCCAGAGCCGCCAGCACCGTCCGTCCCGGCAGAAGGGAAACCAGCTCCCTCCACTGCTCCCAGCTCCATTCACTGGCGCTCCCCAGGCGGGAAAACGGAGCGATTAAAATGGGGGCGTCTTCCGCCGGGGCCGCTTTTTTCACAGGGAACAAAGACGGGGTGGCGACGTCCAGCCCATGCAGCCCCCCCAATTGCAGATAAAGCTGCACCCGGTGCGCCGGGGGGGCGGCGCGCAGGACGGGGGCCTTTACCCGGAATTTGTACTTCCGGGCACCGGGATGCGTGTCCAGCCCGGAAAACATCATGGGGCCATACGGTTCCAGCGCTTTCAGGGTTTCCATATCTCCATCCAGCATGACGCCCAGATCCAGCGGTCCGTCATTGTAAAATTCATCTGCTGCCAAAGCTTCCCGAAGCTGCTTCAGGGAGTCGTGCGGCAGCACATGGGTAACTTCCGGCACCGTCTTCCATATCCCCAGCTGGGCAGACGGGCAGACGATGTTCACCTGCATGTCGCACCGGACGGTTTTCAAAGCACGAATCAGGGGAACAGTCGCCAGGGCTTCATCCAGCACCCTGGGAACGGCTACCAGAATGCGGTACGGCTTCAGCTCCATATTTTCCAGGAGCGCAGCCGTTTTTTTATCCTGCGGGGCAAATCGGTCAACGGATTTCCAGCGGTGGTGCATCCAGAACACATCCAGCACGGATTCCCGGATCAACGTTTCCAGCCCCCTGTTCACTTCAATCGTGTCCCCCGCCAGAGAGCCGTCCGACCTGGAAAAATCCACCACATTCCCCATATCCGCTATCCAGTGGCCGGGAGCATCCGTGCGCACCGCTATGGCCACCATGTCCGCGCCAGCCCTTTTTCTCAGCAGAGCGGGCAGCGGAGTCGTGCCGGTCACCTTGCCAAAAAAGGGGACATACACCCCCTCCCATACAAACTGGTCGCTCAGCACGCCCAGGGCCCCCCCTTCCTTGAGCATTTTCATGGGAGCCTTGATGCCTCCCTCCTTGGAGAACATCTGAGTTCCACGTTCCGTGCGCCGCTGGTACACGTATTCCTCCATCAGCGGATTGTCAAACTGGCGGTACATGGACCCGTAACGCTCCACCTCCGGGTAAAATGCGCGTATTCTCGCCAGCGCCTCCCAGTTGCCGGAGTGGGCTATGGCGCAAACCTGCCCGCGCCCTTCCAGCACAGGCGCGGCAAACTGTTCGTGCCCTCCGACCGTCACGCAATGCTTCAACTGCTCATCCGTCAGGGTGGCCGTCTTCGCGGAACACAGGAAATTGGCAATGGTCCTTTTGAAATTTTCCCGGCTTAATTTCTGCAGTTCCTTTCCGCGCAGGGCCGGATCCAAAACGATGCGCAGATTCCTTTCCACAATGTTCCGGCGCTGGGGAAGCAGATGCCACGCCACGGCTCCTGCTGGAAGCCCGCGCCCGGCTCCTGCCGCGCGTCCCAGCCGGTACAGCGTTTTCATGCCCACGAGCTTCAACAGCCCTTCCATGAGCAGAAACCCTTTCATTCCCAAATGATGGGCAAACGTATTCCGGGAAGCCGGGGAGGAATCAGGAGAGGAAGAATCAGTCATAAGGAAAACCGGAAAAGATGTTATACGAATCCCCTCCGGTCCACAAACCCTTTATTCCCCCGGCAGAGGTCCCTTCCCGCATTTTATTTTCCCGGCTAAATGACGTCTTCCCTAAATTTTTCCACCGGCGCGGAATCCAAAGCCATCCCATGCTTTACTGCATCTTCCTCATAAAAGCATCTCTGCGGAGACGGCATCTTACTTTTGGCAAAGAAATGACTTTACAATTCTTAACTAACCGGTATATTTCGTCTCCCGAACCGAACACCAAACCGGAGTTATACACCATGAAAGTTCTTTCTTCCTTAGCCTCTATGAAGCGCCGCCACGCAGACTGCCAAATCGTGAAGCGCAAGGGCACGCTGTATGTGATCTGCAAGAGCAATCCCAAGTTCAAGGCCCGCCAGGGCGCTACGGCAGGCACGCGCCTTTCCAAAAAGGGCGTCAAGTAATCCCTGGCCCAGCACAGATTTCAAGAAGACCGCCGCCCGCCGGGTGCCGGTCTTTTTTTGCTGAGCAAGCCCCTTTCCGTACATCCATGCAGCTTCCTGCCGTCCAAACCAAATTCCTGGATCTTCCCAACTCCTTCTCCCTGAGAAATGGAGCTACGCTGGACAAGGTTCGCGTCGCCTACGAACAGTACGGAACCCTGACGCCGAATAAAGACAACGCCATCCTGCTGTTCCATGCTCTTTCCGGCAGCCAGCACGCCTACGGTTACAATCCGGAAGTCCCGGGCATCGGTTCCCTCTGGAAACCGGAAAACCACGAGGGCTGGTGGAACAGCATTATCGGCCCCGGCAAACCGCTGGACACAAACCGCTTCTGCATCATCTGCGCCAATTACCTGGGAGGCTGCTACGGCACCACAGGCCCCGCTGCCCCCTGCCCTGCGGACGGCCAGCCCTACGGCTCCCGCTTCCCGCATGTGGAGGCCGCAGACCAGGCACGTCTCCAGGCCCTTCTGCTGGACAGCCTGGGCATAGAACGCGTTCATCTTATGGGCCCCTCCGTGGGCGGCCTGATCGCCCTCAGCTTCGCGTGCCAGTTCCCGGAACGGGTCCGGAGCTTCATCTCCATCGGCTCCGGTTACCGGGCTTCCATTGAACACCGCCTGTCCCTGTTTGAACAAATCCTGGCCATTGAGCTTGACCCGGATTTCCAAGGCGGGGATTACTACCGGGGACCGGCGCCCAAAAAAGGGCTGGCGTTCGCCCGTATCATCGGCCACAAATCATTTGTTTACCAGGAGGGGCTGGAACAACGCGCCAGAAAAGAGGTGGGAGGCAACTACGGCCTGCTCACGTGGATGACCCCCACCCGCAGCACGCAAAGCTACATGCTTCACCAGGGAACCAAGTTCGCGGAGCGCTTTGACGCCAACGCCTATATCCGTATTGCGGATATGTGGGCGGAGTTCGACATCCGCGACCACACCCCGGACGGAACATTTCAAACCGCCCTGGAAGGCTTCCGCCGCGCAGGGATTCCCGCGCTTATCTTTTCCATTGATACAGACTGCTGTTTCCGCCCGGCGGAACAGCAGGATTTCGCGGCGCAGCTTGAAGCCGCCCATATTCCCACGGAGTTCCATACCATCGCTTCCACCAAGGGGCACGATTCCTTCCTGCTGGAGCCGGAACTTTATGCGGAACCCATCCGGCGCATTCTGGCGGCAAGGAAGCCGAAGGGGACGGCGTAAGCTTTTTCCCGCCGCAAGAAGACACGGCGGAGCAACGCTTAAAAAGAAGTAATGCAGGGAACCGGAAGCAAGAGGAAAAAATCAACCATGTCATGAAGGAACGGCCAGGTTCCCTGCAAAGCGGAACTTCACGGCTCTTCAACGTGAAAATAACCTGAACCGGATGAACCCGAACAGGGTTTTCGCTGTCACACCTTCATGACTGATCATTATTACACCTCCGAAACGGAGAACGTCGGACAATTCCGCTGCGAAACCACCTTTATTCCTTCCAACGTCACGTTTTCCACGGACCTGCCCGCTTCTTTTGAAGGCCGCGCAGAATTCCCCTCCCCCGGAGTTTTGCTCGGTTCCACGCTCGCCTCCTGCATGATGAGCCTGGTTTCCGTGGTCGCGGCCAGAAAAGGAGTGGATTTGAAAGGCATGCGCGTTCTGGCGCGTGCGGCGGAATCATCCAAGGGAATTGAAAAAATTGAACTGAAGGTAATCATGCCCCTGGAAGGCAGCCACCCTCTCCGCGCCATGCTGGAAAAAACCGCCTTGTCCTGCCCTGTGCGCCAGGCGCTGCGGCCCGATCTGGAAACGCCCATTGAATGGGAATGGAAGTAAGCAGCCATCAGGGACGTCAACCCAAGCTTGAAGTTATCCTTAAAGAAATCCCGCCCATTCATGAAAAAAGCCGCTGCGGAATCATCCGCAGCGGCTTTCCAATTGGCCGATGTTTTTTCCTTTAGAAGTTGTAGCGGCTGCCTTCCATCTTTTAGGAGTTTGGCGGGTTAGCAGATACTCCCGTTGATGGAGCTGGAACCGCTGCGGATATCCGCATTGCCGTCCACAAAAATGACGCCCTGGGTGCCCACGGGAACGCTCAGCCCCGCGCCAATCTGGAAGGCCGTGCTTCCGACCTTGGCGCCATACACCGGACGCGTATAGGAGGGATCTGCCAGGAAGCCCACATTAGCCTGCCCGCGGCGGTCTCCCATATCCTGGGAAACGTTCACCCGTACTTCTCCCAGCGCTTCACGCCCGAAGATATTGGACCCCATGAGTCCGGAGAGCCGGGCACCCACAGCGACAGCAGCCGTAGTCAGTTCCTGGTCTTCCACCTTCAGTCCGGCATTTCCGGCAGAACCGCTTTCCCGATAGCCGTCCATGCGGGTCGTCACGATGGAAGCGTTAAACAAAGGCTGGAGAATCACGCTCCTGTCTTCATTGAGAGCGATGTCATACGCCAACTCGTACATGGCGCCGAAACCGGCTCCCGTCGTATTGCCGCGGGCCTGGTAAGACCCCGTACCGTAATTCACCGTGCGCGTCAGCGAGGCATCATTCCAGCCACCCGTCAAAATCAACAGATGGGACCATTTACGGTACTGGTAGCGGGCGAACAGATTGACATAGTAACTGTCCAGGTCTCCGTCCGCCGTATCCGCCGCGCTGGCCGTCAGGCTTCCGTAATTGGCAGTAAACGCAGCTCCCGCAGTGAGGCGGTCGTTGATATCCACGTCCATGCCTACCGTGCCTCCCCAGGTGGTGAGTTCGTAGCCGCTTTCATCCCCCCTGGTGTCCAGCTTGGCATAAGACCCGGTTCCCTGCATCCACATATGGAAGTAGGGCATGTCTTCATGGACATATGCAGGGTTAACGCCCATCTGCGCCACGCGGTTGCGTATCCAGCCCATCTGGTCGCGCAGGGAGTCGCGCTGGGCGATGCCCAGGCAGGTAACCGTGCTGCCGGCGGCGGCGGCCAGTTTGCGGGCGGCGCCGGAATAGTCGCCTGAATTCTGGGAAAGAAGAACAGAGGTATAGAAATCGCGCAAGGCAGAGCCTTCCTCCATGTGATAGCGGGAATTCCAAAGGATGTCCGCTCCAGTAGCGGCATTTCGCGTCAGGGAAGAGTCACGGAAAATATTTTCCGTGCGCGCCGTACCGGTGAGGATGATGGCCGTCATGCTGTCATTGGTGGTCAACTCCAGGTTTTCATACATGGAACCAAGAATCATGTCCTGGAGGGTGACATTGTCACCCAGGGACACCAGCGCGCCGTCCGTTGTCTTGAACAATTCCATATTCAGCGTTTCCGAACTCCCGGAAACCAGGGTATCCAGATTGTTCATGACCAGCGTGACTTCCCCCGTCCCGTCTCCCAGCGTAATATTTCCGCTGGAGGTGACAAAGGGATTGCCCAGGCCGTCCACCGTTGTGGAGGAAGTGGTAATGGCCACTGTGCTGTCCCCTGTCACGCTCAAGCCGTCCGAGCCAAGCGTCAGCTGGGTTTTGGGATCGTCTGCGCTGCCGATATTGAGCGTGCCGCCGTTCACGGTAATCCCCTGATAGGAAGCCTGGGCGGGATTGCCGCCCTCCCCTGCCGCTCCGGCCAGGGTCAGCACGCCGCCGTCACTCACATTCAGGTGATAACCTGCATTGCCCGCACCCTTGATAGTCTGGACGCTTCCGTTGCCGGATTTGACGTTGAGCGTTCCGGATGCCCCGTCCAGAGTACCGGTAAAGGTATGGGAATCGGAAGAGCTGATCGTCATTTCCGCACCGCTCAGCTTCAGAGCTCCGCCGCCCTCCAGTCCGGAAACGGTATTCACGGAACCGGTTGCAGCGGACAGGGCGGACCCTTCACGGATATCCAGCAGGACACCGTTCAGGGAAGAGCCGTTGCCCAGTGTCAGGGAGGAGTCTGTTCCCGTACCACCCAAGGTCAGCGTACCGTCCCCGGAGATAGTCACTTCCGTGACATGGCTGCCGGCCTGCTGGCCGGTAAGAACCATCTGGGCTCCGTTACCCAAATTCAGGGTTCCCCCTCCCGCGCCGGCAGCCAGCGTCTCCACCGTGGTTACACGGGAGGCGCCGTCATTCCGTCCGCCCAGCGTTATGTCTCCGCCCGCGAGTTCCAGCGTAGTAAGGCTATTGCCTGCACCGTTCAGGATGATATTTCCCTCCGAGGAACTGAGACTGGAGTCATTCCCGGTGAAGTTTCCTTCTACGGTGAGGGTTTCCGCACCTTTCTTGACAAAATCCACATGGTTCCCGCTGATGGTTCCGCCGTAGCTGTTGCCGCCGGCGTCAACATCCTGAACCAGATCCACCACGGCGTGGTTGGAAGCCGCATCATCCGCCGTATTCGTCACGGTCAGCGCACCGTCGCTGCCAACCAGGTTGCTGACTTTCAGGCCGTCCCCGTTCCGGGAGGCTTCCGGAGCCCCGTTCAGGCTCACATGAAGCGTGGTGCCATTAATGCCGACAGCCTTGTAGGGATCCAGCGCGGCGTAATCGCTGATATTGGGGTTGTCTGAATTGGGGGTGGTGTCCACCAGATAGACAAGGTCCGTATTACCGCTGACCATCAGCGTCCCGTCCGCACCCAGGACTTCCGTCACGGTATAGCCGAGGGAAGCCAGGAGAGGAGAGAATCCGATTTGCTTGAAATTATCCACAGCCAGGGTTCCCGTTGTCAGTACAAGCCCTACGCCGTCAGTGGAATCCCGGTTGGCGGCAAGCAGGTCCAGAACACCCTGGTTGCTGAGGTTGATGGTTGTTGTGGCGGCGGAAAGCGTCAGGCTGTCCGCATCAATAACGCCCTGTCCGGTAGTTCCGCCCGCTGTAAGGCTGCCGGAATCCAGTTTCAGCGTCACCGTCTTGCCCGTCATGTCCAGAGCACCGGAAACGCCTGTAAGCCGGGAGTAATCCTCCATGACGATGGAGCCGACCATGGAGCCGGACAGGCCGCCCAGATTGATGGTATTCAGGTAATCGGTGAGAATTTCTTTCTTGGAAGTGGT
>OBVA01000511.1_pt1 | contig 16740 bp, 13 predicted proteins | sample 1495021 | NCBI WGS metagenome assembly OBVA01 (sample SAMEA2579965, study PRJEB22360) | human gut metagenome | biome: human gut; feature: human-associated habitat; material: faeces | place: Denmark | collected 2008/2010
GCCGCGCTGACTCGCCCACGGACAGGCCCACGGGGCGGGTTCGTCCACGGGCAGCCGCCACGGAACGGAACGCGTCGCGCACCCCGCCGCGCGTCTATGCAAGCCCCAGCAGCATGAACACCGTATGGAACAAGAACGCCACCACCCACGCGACACCGATCTGCAGGGCGAAGACCGCAGCGGCGGAGCGCCCTCCCAACTCGGAGCGGACGGTGCCGATCGCCGCCACGCACGGCGGATAGAGCAGCGTGAAGACGAGGAACACAAAGGCGGTCGCCGGCATGAACAGCTCGGACAGCGTCGCGACCGAAGTCGAGCCAAGCAGCACCGTCAGCGTCGATATCACGCTCTCCTTGGCGATGAGGCCGCAGACGAGCGCCGTGGAGACACGCCAGTCGCCAAACCCAAGCGGTGTGAGCGCGGGGGCGATCAGGCCGCCCAGCTTGGCAAGCATGCTGTGCGACTGGTCCGTAACGACGTTGAAGCGAATGTCGAACGTTTGGAGGAACCAAATCACGACAGACGCCGCAAAGATGATGGTGAACGCCTTAGTGATGAAGCCCTTCGCCTTATCCCATGCGAGCATGAACGTCGTCTTGACGCTGGGGAGACGATAGTTGGGAAGCTCCATGATAAAGGGGACGGGCTCACCCTTGAACGCGGTGTGGTTGAGGATCACCGCAACGACCATACCAACGATGACACCCAGCACGTAGAGCGCGACCATCGCGGCGACCGTCGCATTGGGGAAGAACGCCGCGCAAAGCAGGCCGTAGACCGGCAGCTTTGCGGAGCAACTCATGAAGGGCGTGAGCATGACCGTCATCTTGCGGTCGTGCTCGGACGGAAGGGTGCGTGTGGACATGATCGCCGGGACGCTGCAGCCAAAGCCCACGAGCATCGGCACGAAGCTGCGCCCGGACAGGCCAAAGCGACGCAGGAACTTATCCATAACGAAGGCCACGCGTGCCATATAGCCCGAGTCCTCGAGAATCGAGAGCAGGAGGAACAGGACCACGATGATGGGCAGGAACGAGATCACGCTGCCAACACCCGTGAGCACGCCATCAACCAGCATCGAGCGGACGACCTCATTCGTGCCAAACGCCGCAAGCGCCACGTCCGCGGCCTCGATACCCGCGTCGACGAGGTTCTCGAGCAGACCCTGCAACGCCGCGCCGACCACGCCAAACGTAAGCCAAAACACAAGCGCCATGATGGCGAGAAACGCAGGGACCGCGGTATAACGACCCGTGAGCACGCGATCGATTGCCATGGAACGCTTGTGCTCGCGGCTCTCCCGAGGCTTGACCACGCAGGCGCTGCACACGCTCTCGATGAAGGTAAAGCGCATATCCGCGAGGGCGGAGAAGCGGTCCGTGCCGGACTCCTCCTCCATCTGGCGAATGACGTGTCCGATACCCTGCAGCTCGTTCTCGTCAAGGCCGAGGGCCTTGATTACAAGCTCATCTCCCTCGACGAGTTTGGTTGCCGCAAAGCGAACGGGAATCGACGCGGCACGCGCGTGGTCCTCGATCAGCTTGGCGATGCCGTGGATGCAGCGGTGGAGTGCGCCGTGGTCAGGCGCGTCCTCGGAGCTCGAGCAGAAGTCGACGCGGCCGGGGCGCTCGCCATAGCGCGCGACGTGCATCGCATGCTCCACGAGCTCGCCGATACCCTCGTTCTTGGCGGCGGAGATGGGAACCACGGGCACGCCGAGCAGGCTCTCAAGCAGGTTCACGTCGATGGTGCCGCCGTTGGCAGTGACCTCGTCCATCATGTTGAGCGCGATGACCATGGGACGGTCGAGCTCCATGAGCTGGAGCGTCAGATAGAGGTTACGCTCGATGTTCGTGGCATCGACGATGTCGATCACGGCGTCAGGGTTGGCATCGATGATGAACTGGCGGCTTACGATCTCCTCGCCCGTGTAGGGCGAGAGCGAGTAGATGCCCGGGAGGTCCGTGACCGTTGCCTCGGGGTGATTGCGAATCTGTCCGTCCTTGCGATCGACCGTCACGCCGGGGAAGTTGCCGACATGTTGGTTCGATCCGGTCAGACGGTTGAAGAGCGTGGTCTTGCCGCAGTTCTGGTTGCCGGCGAGCGCGAAGGTGAGGGGCTCGCCCTCCGGCACCGCCTTGGTCGCGCTGCGGGGATGCACGCCCTCGCCCAATGCCGGGTGAGCCGTAACGCCCGTCTTGGGAGCGACGCGCGGAGCGGTGTCCGTATCATGCACGCCAACGAGCTCGATCCTCGCGGCGGTGTCACGGCGAAGCGTGAGCTCATAGCCGCGCAGACGGATCTCCATGGGGTCGCCCATGGGGGCGTACTTCATCATCGTAACCTCGGTACCGGGCGTAAGGCCCATATCGAGGATATGCTGGCGGAGCGCCGCGTCATCCGCAGACACCGACGCGATCACCGCGTCCTTACCAATTTCAAGCTCATCGAGTTTCATCTTCCAGCCTCCCGGCACAGCATGATAGCGCGAGCAAGGCCCGCCTAGCCACAGGCGGCGACGGAGCCGCCTCCCTCGCCGCCATGCCTACCAGCGGCGGAGCCACTCCCCCATCGAGCGGCCCATCTCGGCCATGAAACCACTCGTGTGCTTACGCGTGTAGATGTCGCAGACGCGCTCTCCTGCCTCCGTTGCATGCGGACGGAACATCGCGTCCATCTCCGCGACCTGAGCGTCCATCTCCTCCGGAGTCGCCCGGTGATAGCGCTCTCTCATCACGAGGTTCTTCACCGGATGTCCAATGGCGGGGCGCTCCTTGGCGGGCGTACCCAGGATGAGCATGCTAAGGGGAAGCGTGTGCGGCGGCAGGCCAAGGAGCTCAGAGACCTCCTCCGCATGCTCGAGGATGTCGCCAACGAAGCAGCTACCGAGACCCACGGCATCGGCGGCGATCACGGCGTTCTGCGCGGCGCACACGGTGTCCTGTAGCGCGAGCCCCAACTCGCCAAGGCCTGGCTCGCGACGCGGCGCCTTGCCCGTACGCTCCGCGAATTCGTCCGTGAAGCAGCCCACGTGCTCGAACAGGTCGATCCACTTGACGTAGTCGGCAACGAACAAGAGCGCCCACGGAGCATGCGAAATCATGGGCTGGCCGTCGCACAGCACGCAGAGGCGGTCGAGCGTCGCCTGCTCGCGGACGTCGATGATCGAGTACATCATCATGGCGCCGGCGGAGGGCGCGCGGCTCGCGGCATGCAGCACGGCAAGCCTCTGCTCGTCCGTCACGGGAATAGCACGACCCTCGGCGTCCTTGGCGAACGAGCGCGTGGACGAACGTCGCTCGATCGCAGCGAGCACGGGGTTTCCCAGCACAGGCGCTTCGTCGTTACCCACCGGCATGCCACCGATGTCCATCGCCCCGCTCAAGGTCGTAGCAGCCCCGTCATCCATAGCCATCACGCATTCGCCTCCGCATATCCGCAGGCGGCATCGCGGCCGCCTTGTATCATTACGTAGAGTACTCCCATAAATACCAAAAGGAGAGGCCGTACGCATCGTCGAAATCATCTTTAGCCCCACCGGCGACACCGCGAAGGTCGCCCGCGCCTTCGCCGAGGGCTGGGAGGGCGAAGTCAAGACCATCGGCCTCTCCAATCCCGAGAAGGACTTCTCCACCTACGCTCATGCCGCGTAGCGCCCGGCTATTTGGTAGACTCACCCCGCAACCTGACCGCCTGTGCCTCACGACACAGAAAGGCACCCCACATGGATTGACGTCCCTCTCACCCCGTCATCAACTACGCGCTCCTCGCCCTCGGCTCCGCAATCGCCGCCTTCGCCGTGGAGGAGTTCCTCGTCCCCAACACCATCCTGGACGGTGGCGTCATCGGCGTGAGCATGATGCTCTCGCACGTAACGGGCGTTCCCCTCGCCCTGCTCACGATTATTCTGAACGCGCCCTTCGTCATCCTGGGAGGCATCAAGCTCGGCCGCGGCTTCACCGCACGCGCCGTCTTCTCGATGGCGACGTTCTCCGCGTGCGTCGAGCTCTTCGACGGCTGGGCGAACGCCACCGGCGAGACCCTGCTCGCGGTTTGCTTTGGCGGCGTGCTCCTCGGCCTTGGCGTGGCCATCGTGATCCGCGGGGGTGGCTGCCTCGACGGCACCGAGGCCGTGGCCATCCTCGTCAGCAGGAAGACCAACCTCGCCGTGGGACAGATGGTCCTCGGCATGAACATCGTCATCTACGGCATGGCCGGCATACTCTTTGGCGTCGACCGCGCGCTCTACTCGCTGCTCACCTACTTCATCACGTCGAAGGTGCTCGACATGGTCGAGTCCGAGATGGACCAGGTCAAGGCGGCCCTCATCGTCACGGACGACGCCACGGAGATTTGCAAGCAGATCTACAGCCGCATGGGCCGCACCGTCACCATCATGGACGGCGAGGGCATGCTGAGCGGAAAGAAGGAGGTCCTCTACTGCGTCATCACGAAGTATGAGGTCCGCGAGCTGCGCGAAGTCATTGACTCGGTCGACAACTCAGCGTTCGTCTCGATCTCGGACGTCTCTGAGATTATCGGCAACCACGTCAAGAGCACGGACGCCACCCTCGCGAGCGCGTAGGAAGTTGACAAAGGGACAGTCCCTTTGTCAACTTCCTCGTCAGGCAGGTCTGCCCCTATCGTCTAGACAGCCAAAGCGCGGACAGCAGCGACACGGCGGAGGCGGCCAGCGCAAGATAAGGAGCCGCACTTGCAACCTCCCCCCGTCTGGGGAAGCCCAGAAGAGGTCCCGCCCTGCGAGGAGCCGGCGTTAGCGGTGCCGGCCCCGTTCTGGCTGCCGTCCCCCGAGCCGGTCGACAAGCCAGTCTTCTCCGTGAACCCCCAGACGCCAACGAAGGCCACGTTACCCTCATCGGGCTTCCCATGCTGACAAAAACGACGCTCGCGCTGCATCAAGGGTTCGTTGCAACTAAATATGTCCGTCTATCAAATTCTTGCTGCCCGATCTACAGCAATTTAGACTAGCTACACCACTCAACAGGGCACCCACAAACCAAGTGCGGCAGGAATCCCGGCATGCGAAATACAAGCTCGCGCGGTTTTTTGCTCCCCGAATCCAACTCAGCCCTTTAAAACCGGTTCAGAAACAGGCATTAGACGCTCGTTTTCCCACCGGTTTATTAACGGATAGCGACAGTGAGCAGCCAAATGGCCTCTGGGCAAATAGCTGACTTTCGAGCGAGCAAATCAACTGGGGTTTTGTAACGCTAAAAGAGGGGACTACTCCTCCGGGCATCGTTTGGCTGCTCACAGTCGCTATCCCCTCATTTATTCGCCGCTTATAGTCGAGCCAAATACGGAGCGTCACTACTTCCCCACGCACTTATAGTGAACGGGACGCCATATCCACCCGAACATACTCGAAGGCAGGCCCCATGGCCCCAACGCAAAATAGATAGTCGTTACGCTCGGGTTTTGCGGGGTCGCCTCCGCCGCAGGCAACTGGTTCGCCTCCGCCGCAGGCAACTGGTTTGTCTCTCCCGCACTCCCGGCGATCACCCATACGCTCGCCATCGCCTCGACAGCATTGCCATTGCCGGCGGCGGCTTCTTTGCGCTCTGGACAATCGACGGCGTGGCGCTTGTCGCCCAGGCGATCGTCGACGCGAGGTTCCTGCCGCGGTAATAAGGCGAGGCGCCAGCGACGAAGCGGCTCGAACGCCGAGGCGTCGCGATCGGCGCCAGTCCCTTCGGCACGCACCTGAGTTCGAACGATTGTTCGATGGATTTCGTGTCAGAAGGGGCAGCTGACGCGCCGGGCTATGTTAAGTTGCTTATCTAAACCAAATTACCCGGCCCCAAACACACAAAGACGCAGCGGCAGGCGCATCGCGCCGCGGCGCTGGGGCCGCAACCAATACGCGCGCCCGATGAGACGCGGGCGCCGGCAAGGGAGCACCGAGAGAGCGAGCATGGCAAACAACACCGCAAACTATGGCAACGACAGTATCCGCCAGCTCAAGGACGAGGAGCGCGTCCGCCTGCGCCCCGCCGTCATCTTCGGCTCGGACGGACTCGACGGCTGCGCGCACGCCGCCTTCGAGATCCTCTCCAACGCGGTCGACGAGGCTCGTCAGGGCTTTGGCAAGCTGATCACCCTCACCGCCTTCGCCGACAAGTCCATCCAGGTGGAGGACAACGGCCGCGGCTGCCCGCTGGACTGGAACCCCACCGAGAAGCGCTTCAACTGGGAGCTCGTCTTCTGCGAGCTCTATGCCGGCGGCAAGTACGACAACAACCAGGGCGGTGACTACGACTTCTCGCTCGGCACCAACGGTCTGGGCTCGTGCGCCACCCAATACGCCTCGGAGTACATGGATGTCACCGTCTGGCGCGACGGCAACAAATACTCGCTGCACTTCAAGAAGGGCAAGGTTGTAGGCTCCAAGAAGAAGGCCCTTGAGGTCGAGCCCACCGATGAGCAGCGCACCGGCACCACCATCAGGTGGCGGCCGGACCTCGAGGTCTTCACCTCGATCGACATCCCCGACGAGTGGTACCGCGAGACCATGCGCCGCCAGGCCGTGGTCAACGCCAACGTCACCTTCCGCCTGCGCATCGAGGGCGAGGACGGCAGCTTCACCGAGGAAGACTTCTGCTACCCCAAGGGCATCGAGGACTACGTGCTCGAGAAGGTCGGCGCCAACTACCTCACCGAACCCTTCTTCATCGAGGCGGACCGCCGTGGCCGCGACCGCGAGGACCTGCCAGACTACAACGTCAAGATCACGGCGTGCCTGTGCTTCTCCCGCACCTTCCAGATGCAGGAGTACTACCACAACTCCTCGTGGCTTGAGAACGGTGGCTCACCCGAGAAGGCGGCCCGCAGCGCCCTGACCAGCGCCCTCGACGCCTACATCAAGAGCCAGGGCAAGTACAACAAGAACGAGAGCTCGATCAAGTGGCAGGACGTCCAGGATTGCCTGGTGCTGGTGACCAACTGCTTCTCCACCCAGACCTCCTATGAGAACCAGACCAAGAAGGCCATCAACAACCGCTTCATCCAGCAGGCGATGACGGCCTTCTTCAAGGAGCGCCTCTCTACCTACCTGATCGAGAACAAGGACGCCGCCAGCAAGATCGTGGACCAGGTGCTCATCAACAAGCGCTCCCGTGAGAACGCCGAGAAGACCCGCCAGAGCATCAAGACCAACCTGCAGCAGAAGACCGACATGGCCAACCGCGTGCAGAAGTTCATCGACTGCCGCTCGAAGGACAAGACCCGCCGCGAGATCTACATCGTCGAGGGCGACTCCGCGGCAGGCGCCATCCGCACCTCTCGCGACGCGGAGTTCCAGGGTGTCATGCCGGTTCGAGGCAAGATCCTCAACTGCCTCAAGGAGGACTACCCGCGCATCTTCAAGTCCGACATCATCATGGACCTCATGCGCGTCCTCGGTTGCGGCGTGGAGATCAGCGACAGGCGCATCAAGAACCTCGCCACCTTCGACCTGAACAACCTCAACTGGAGCAAGGTCATCATCTGCACGGATGCTGATGTCGACGGGTACCACATCCGCACGCTCATCCTGACGATGCTCTACCGCCTGGTGCCCACGCTCATCGACGAGGGATACGTCTACATCGCGGAATCGCCGCTCTATGAGATCAACTGCGGCGAGAAGACCTACTTCGCCTACACCGAGCTCGAAAAGAACGACGTCCTGAAGGAGATCGGCGACAAGAAGTGTTCCATCAACCGCTCGAAGGGTCTTGGTGAGAACGATCCGGACATGATGTGGCTCACCACCATGAACCCCGAGACGCGTCGCCTGATCAAGGTCGAGCCCGAGGACATCGCAAGGATGGAGACCATGTTCAACCTGTTGCTAGGCAATGACGACGAGGGGCGCAAGCGTCACATCGCCGAGCACGGCAAAGAGTATCTAGACCAGCTGGACCTGCAGTAACGCGGAGGCGCGGTCAGGGCAACGCAGCCCAACCACGCCAACCCAACAGACAAGCCAAAGCAGACGTTTCAAGAGGGAATCGTGGCAAAGAAGAAGACGCAGCCTAAAAAGAAGCAGGTCAACGACGAGAACGTCATCGGCCTGCACTCCGAGATCACGGAGCAGCCCATCACGGAGACGCTCGAGACTAACTACATGCCCTACGCCATGAGCACTAACGTCTCGCGCGCGTTCCCGGAGATTGACGGCTTCAAACCCTCGCACCGCAAGCTGCTCTACACCATGTACAAGATGGGCCTGCTCAAGGGCGAGCGCCAGAAGAGCGCGAACATCGTGGGCCAGACCATGAAGCTCAACCCGCACGGCGACGGTGCCATCTACGAGACGATGGTTCGTCTCGCCACGGGCAACGAGGCGCTGCTCGCGCCCTTCGTCGAGTCCAAGGGCAACTTCGGCAAGTACTACTCGGGAGACCTCAGCTACGCGGCCTCGCGTTACACCGAGGCGAAGCTCTCCCCCATCTGTGCCGAGATCTTCAAGGACATCGACAAGGACCCGGTGGACTTCGTCGACAGCTACGACGGCGCAATGAAGGAGCCGCGCCTGCTGCCCACCACGTTCCCCAACATCCTCGTGTCCGCCAACAAGGGCATCGGCGTCGCCATGGCGTCCGACATCTGCGGCTTCAACCTCAACGAGGTCTGTTGCGCCACCATGCACTACCTCGAGGACCCCGAGTGTGACCTGCTCGAGTACATGCCCATGCCCGACTTCTCCACCGGCGGCGAGATCATCTACCGCCGCGAGGAGATGGAGCGCATCATCGAGACGGGCCTCGGCAGCTTCCAGATCCGCTCGCGCTGGCGCTGGATCCCCGAGGAGCGAATCATCGAGGTCTACGAGATCCCGTACACCACCAAGACCGACATCATCATCGAGCGCATCGTCAAGCTCTCCAAGGAGGGAAAGGTGCGCGAGATTGCCGATATCCGTGACGAGACGGACCTCTCCGGCCTGCGCATCGCCATCGACCTCAAGCGAGGAGTCAACCCCGACGAGCTCATGGCGAAGCTCTTCCGCATGACCACGCTTCAGGATTCGTTCTCGTGCAACTTCAACGTGCTGGTCGACGGCTACCCCCGCGTCATGGGCGTGCGCCAGATCCTGCATGAGTGGGTCGAGTGGCGCGTCCAGTCCACGCGTCGACGCGTGAGCTTCGACCTCGGCAAGAAGTCAGAGCGCCTGCACCTGCTGCACGGCCTCGAGGCGATTCTGCTCGACATCGACAAGGCGATCGCAATCATCCGCGGCACGAAGCTTGAGGCGGAGGTCGTGCCCAACCTCATGCGCGGCTTCGGCATCGACGAGACGCAGGCCGAGTTCGTCGCCGAGATCAAGCTCCGCAACATCAACGAGGAGTACATCCTCAACCGCACCAAGGACATTGAGAAGCTCGAGGGCGAAATCGCCGAGCTTGAGGACATCCTGTCGAGCGAGGACAAGATCAAGCAGGTCATCAGCGACGAGTTGGCCGCGGTCAACAAGAAGTACGTGATGCCGCGCAAGACCGGCCGCGTTGACCCGGCTGACGTCATCGAGGTGAGCCTGGAGCCCGAGGTCGAGGAGTACCCGGTCACGATCATGCTCTCGCGCGACGGTTACCTCAAGAAGATGACGGACCGCGTGCTCAAGACGGGCGCGGCGCTCAAGTACAAGGACGGAGACGAGCCATTCATCGAGTTCCCGTCCTCCAACACGCACGATCTGCTCGTATTCACCGACAAGAGCCAGGTGTACAAGTGCAAGGTCGCCGCGTTCGAGGACACCAAGTCCGCCCAGCTCGGCTCCTACCTGCCGACCGACCTCGAGATGGAGCCGGACGAGAACGTCATCTGGGTGATCGATCCCGAGGACTACAAGGCAGACGTGCTCTTCGCCTTCGAGAATGGCCGTGTCGTCCGCGTGGCGCTGGCGGGGTACGTGACCAAGACCAACCGCAAGCGCCTCAAGAACGCCATCTATGGCGGGTCCAAGCTGCTGTTTGCCCAGGTGCTCAAGGAGGACCGCGACCTCGCGCTCGTCTCGAACGACGGACGCCTGATGAACTTCAACACGTCGCTGCTCAAGACCAAGACGACCACCAACACGCAGGGCGTCCAGGCCTTCACGGCCAAGAAGGGCCGCATCATCACCGCCGTCGGCGAGATCGAGGACTTCCTGGGAAGCGACGTCTGGGCAGAGAAGTTCTGCGCCCAGGCCCTCCCCTGCGCCGGTGCCCTCATGAAGGAAAGCGACATGCCAAGCCTGTTCGACTAGGCCGACCGGCTGAAACCGCGGAAGTCGAACCGCCACAAATCCTTAAACAATGGCCCCGGAGCACGGTTAACCGCACTCCGGGGCCCTTGCATACGGTTCGAATTATCTGCTTGCAAGCTCAAGCAAATACCTCCAAGCCGGAATCACTTCTATTTTCAGACCATCCTTTTCGATGGATCCGTCCTCTTCCCGTCTTTTATACTCGACAGATTATATAATAATCTGTCTTATATGCTCGACAGATATTCAGCAACGCAAAGTTAAGCGAGCTTGCGAGCGAGCTCACGCACCTCTTCGAGCTTGGGTGACGATGCCATACTGTCACGCTCGGTCATGCCGCTGATGGTGACAATGCCCTGATCATCCCACTTGCAATACGCGCAGGTAGCCTTGTACATAGCGATCGCCGCGTCATAGACGCCCTCGCTGTGGCTGTCGAGCAAAAGGGCAGTCTTGGTAAACGGGAAACCCGTGGCGCCGAAGGCGTACAGACGGTCGATGACGGCCTTCTCCTGCGCGGTGATATCGAACCAGTAGATGGGCGAAGCGAACACGACCATGTCGGCGTTCTTGAGCGACTCAACCACGCCGGCCATATCGTCCTTCTGCACGCAAGCGCCCTCGTGCTCGAAGCAGTACTGGCACCCCAGGCAACCGGCGATCTTCTTGCCGGCAACGCGCACGACTTCGACCGTGTGGCCACCCTCGCGCGCAGCCTCAGCAAACGTGTCGACCATGGTGTCAGTGTTGGCGCCCTTGCGCGGGCTACCACTCAATACAACGATGTTCATAGGGCTCTCCTCTCCCGGTGTCGCAGGAGCGCGACACGCTGCTATTTGTTATTACCAGAGCGGATGGAGCTATTCAATCGCCCGCTTATCACTTCTTTGCTCAAACCAAATAGCCTTGCGTAAGATCGCATCTGCACAATCCTCGCCGACCGGCGATTGCGAAACCTCAAAAACGGCAAGACAAGGTTTACTCCTGGGAGGAGGGCGACCTCGTGACGTCCTTCGACTCGGTCGTGACCCCGGAGCTCTGGGCGCAGGCGCTCGAGAAAAACGCCGAGCGATAGGCCCGGAGCGCTCCCACCAGCCCCGCTGCCGCACTGAGCTGCACCTCAAAAATGCAGTGAACTCCTATAGCTGGACAGACAACGCCCCGCCTCTCCTATAGGAGTCTTCTGCGTTAGAGGGTTGATTTGCTGGGCAAGGATTAATCCGCCGAGCTCAAGCGGCGCATTGCGAACAGATGCGCCGGCGGCGCGGTCATCGCCATGACGGAACGCATGCCGTCGAATGACGCGACGTCGTGTTTCGTCGGCCTCGAGAATTGAAGCCGGAACAGTTTCAAAAACCGTTTCACTGAACTTCAACACCTCGAGGCAGACGTCAAGTCAGATGCATGCCAGCCGCCCTGCCCACCCCATCCCCACTTCCGCTCGCGCCCTGATCGCAACCGTCCAATTTGTTGCACAGTAAATCCGCTAATAACTTCGGGACAATTATTCGCAGTAGTCAAGACCCAACAACCTCGAGGAATGGGAGCGAACATGGGCAACTACTGCAGCAACAGCATCATGATCATTTCAACCGAGCAGGGTATCAGAGACTTCCTCTGGTGGATGATCAAGAACCTCGAGAACGCAGGTCTATTCGACCCAAAGGACGAGCCGGACAGCGACGCCACTTCGCGCGACCTGCACAAGCTTGTCAAGCCCTACGGCCAAGGGCTTGATTATCTGGCGACTCTCGGTGCCACGGGAAACCTCGGAAGCGACGATGGCAGCTTTTCGCTCTCGCAGTATGACGACGGCACGTACTACCTCGAGCAGGGCTTTTCCACGAAGAATGGTCCCGCCTCCTACAGCCTCAGAGACGTCCAGACAGCAGAACCCTGGGTCGCCGTTCGCGGTGAGTCCGATGAATACTCGTCATGGGGCGGAATTGCCAGAGAGGTAGAGACGAGCAGCAACCACGATGACGGCTCGCTATCCAACGAAGACTATGCCCTCGGATACCCGTATCGCTACTTCGCGATCTTCTACCGCGTCGCCGGCTACGGGGAATTCCCACCCAACCCGGAGAAGATCAAGTACCTCCTCAAGAAGAAGAGGTTCGACGAGATACTCGCGCAGGAGGACGATCCCGTCGTCCGCGAAGCATGCAGCCACGTCAGCCCAATCCCCTTCTTCAAGAAGAACAAGTTTGACGCGTACATCACCCTCCTTAAGATGTCCGACAAGCAGTACCGTCCTGCCAAGGTCGATGAGTACCTCGAGAAGTTCATCGACAAGAAGCGCGACGACGCCCTCTCCGCATTTATCGAGTACTACGCCTGGAACCAGAAGACCGCCAAGCTGGCCCGCGAGTTCCTCGCGGCGAAGAAGGGTGGCGAGAAGGCCCTCACCCTCCTCGAAGCAAAGCTCCAGGAGTGCGGGCTGTAGCGCGATCCGCCAGATATAACGCCGACGCGCGACGGCGTCGCGGGCCGCGCTTTGCGCGCGCGATTCGTTCGCCGCCATGTTTTACGCGCGCATTTCATTCGCCGCCATGTTCTGCGCGCCATTTGCCCTCGGGACACGCAAAACATGGCTGTCGGCGTATTGGTGACATGCGAAAAAAAGCGCCCCGGGATAACCGGGGCGCATTCGTTAAACCATGAAGAGATGCCTTACTCCCACTCGACCGTGCCGACGGGCTTCGGGGTCAGGTCGTAGCAGACGCGGCAGATGCCGGGAACCTCGGCCGTGACGCGGGCGGTGATGCGCTTGAGCAGCGCCCAGTCGAGCTCGGGGACCTCGGCCGTCATGACGTCGACGGTGTTGATGCAGCGGATGATGCAGGGCCAGTCATAGGCGCGCTTGCCCTCGCGAACGCCGGTGGCGCGGAAGTCGGGCACGACGGCGAAGTACTGCCAGATGGTAAGCCCTGCCTTGTCGATCTCCTCGCGGACGATGGCGTCCGCCTCGCGGAGCGCCTCGAGGCGGTCGCGGGTGATGGCGCCGAGGCAGCGGACGCCCAGGCCGGGGCCGGGGAACGGCTGACGCTCAACCATGTTCTCGGGAAGGCCAAGCTCGCGGCCGACGACGCGGACCTCGTCCTTGAAGAGCAGCTTGACGGGCTCGCAGAGCTCGAACTGCAGGTCCTCGGGCAGGCCGCCGACGTTGTGGTGGGCCTTCACGCCGTCCTGGGACTCGAGGATGTCGGGGTAGATGGTGCCCTGGGCGAGGAAGCTGACCTCGTCGCCGACCTTTCGGGCCTCCTCCTCGAACACGCGGATGAACTCGGCGCCGATGATCTTGCGCTTGGCCTCGGGCTCGGCAACGTCGACGAGCTTGCCGAGGAAGCGGTCGGTGGCGTCGACGTAGACGAGGTTGGCGTCCATCTGGTTCTTGAAGACGTCGACGACCTGCTCGCTCTCGCCCTTGCGCATGAGGCCGTGGTTCACGTGCACGCAGATGAGCTGCTTGCCGATGGCCTTGATCAGCAGGGCAGCAACGACGGAGGAGTCAACGCCGCCGGAGAGAGCCAGCAGAACCTTCTTGCCACCGACCTGCTCGCGAACCGCGGCGACCTGCTCGGCGATGAACGCCTGGGCAAGCTCGGGGGTGGTGATGCGGACCATGTCATCGGGGCGCTTGTTGGGATCCATGCAGGGCTCCTTCGAGTTCGGTGGGAATGCGCCGGCGCGTATGCCGCGCATATGTCATAACATCTCATTATATGCGGGGAGTATCCCGTTCCCCCACGTTACCCGCAAGTTTTTGCCCCGACGCCCGCCGCCGCGCCGTCACCCGCCGCCGTCGCCGCCCGCCGATAGATGTCCTCCGCTTGCATAGTAATAATTTATATTCGTTATAAAGCGTGCATACTCACACACGCCAACAAAGCAGCTGGTAGCATGGAGAAGCACGAAAGGTGATCTCCCATGAAGAAGTTCAAGCAGTACATCGCCGCCATCGCGACCGTGGCGCTCGGCGCCACCCTCAGCGTCGGCGCGCTCACCGGCTGCTCCTCCGACAAGGGCGGACAGCCGCAGACCACTGCGGTGAACCTCGAGGGCAAGGCCCTCAACATCTACTGCGGCGCCGGCATGACCAAGCCGTTCCAGGAGATCGCGGACGCCTTCGCCGAGGAGACCGGCTGCGAGATGAACATCACCTTCGCGAACGCCGCCCAGATCCAGACCCAGATCAACACCACCCAGGAGGGCGACTTCTTCATCGCCGGCTCCGGCGACGAGCTCAAGCCCGTCCAGGACCACGTCGCCAACAGCACGGACCTCGTCAAGCACATCCCCGTTCTGGTCGTCCCCGAGGGCAACCCCAAGGGCATCCAGACCGTCAGCGACCTCACCAACTGCGACACCCTCCTGCTGGGCGACCCCGAGTCGACCCCCATCGGCAAGATCGCCATCAAGGCCATGACTGACGCAGGCATCCTCGAGCAGGTCAAGGCGTCCGGCGCCATCACCACCTCCACCACCGCCCCGCAGATCGCCGAGGCCCTGGCCAGGGGCGAGGGCGACGCCGCCATCATCTGGAAGGAGAACGCCGGCGCGGACGGCCTGACCATCCTCGAGAACACCGGCATGGAGAACTACATCAAGACCATTCCCTGCGCCCAGCTCTCCTTCGCCTCCGACGAGGAGGCCGTCAAGGCCTTCACCGAGTTCCTGCAGAGCGACACCGCCAGGGACATCTGGGTCAAGTACGGCTACGAGCTGGTGTAGCCCATGTCCGCTGCCCTTAAGGCCAAGCGTCGCCGCGGCTGCAAGCGCAGCATCTTCCCAACAATCTGCATGGTAGTCACGGGGATGGTGCTCCTGTTCATCGGGAGCGCCATCCTTGCCATTGTGGCGGGCGGCATCTCGCACTTCGGCGAGGCCATCAGGTCGAAGGAGGTGCTGTTCTCCCTGCGCATGAGCATGGTGACCTCGAGCATCTCCACCGCGATCTGCCTCGTGCTCTCCCTGCCGACCGCCTACGCGCTCTCGCACGTGGACTTTCCCGGCAAGCGCCTGGCAGAGCTTCTGATGGAGCTCACGCTCTCGCTGCCCTACATCCTGCTGGGCTTCGCCCTACTGCTGATCTTCTCCTCGCCGTTCGGCAAGGCGCTCAAGGCGGCGGGCCTTCCCGTGGTCTTCTCGCCCGTGGGCATCGTCTTCGCCCAGACGATCGTCAACCTGCCCTTCGCCATCCGAATGATGCGCACGGCCCTCGCCGGCGTGAACCCGCGCCTGGAGTTCGTGGCACAGACCCTCGGCGCGATGCCGTGGGACGTCTTCCGCACCATCATCCTGCCCATGTGCCGTAACCAGATCATCAGCGCCTTCGTCCTCACCTGGGCGCGCGGCGTGGGTGAGTTCGGCGCGACGCTCATGCTCGTGGGCGTGACGCGCATGAAGACCGAGACCCTCCCCGGCAGCATCTACCTCAGCATCTCCACCGGCGACACCGAGACGGCCATGGCCACCGCGATGATCATGCTGCTGGTCTCCGCCTTCACGCTCGTGGTCGCGAACCTGCTCGATCGCCCCACGGGCGCGAGCCGCGTGGGCAGGGCGAAGCGAGGCCTGGGGCTGAGGCGCTCGAGGCCCTGCGAGGAATGCGAGGACCCGCGATGAAGGGCGGAAGCATCGAGATCCGCGACATGCTGGTGCAACGCGGGAGCTTCTCGCTGCGCGTCGACGAGCTGGACGTCTCGCCGCACGAGATCTTCGCCATCGTGGGAGAGACGGGCGCCGGCAAGACCGTCTTGCTCGAAGCGATTGCCGGAGCCTTCCCCCTGGAAGAGGGGCGCATTCTGCTCGACGGCAAGGACATCCGCAAGCTGCCCGTCCAGCAGCGCCGGCTCGGCATCGTCTACCAGGACCACGCGCTCTTCCCGCACATGACGGTCGCGGAGAACATCGGCTACGGCCTCAAGATGGCGCGCGTGCCCAAGGCCCAGGCGGCCCAGCGCGTGGAAGAGATGCTCGAGCTCTTCTCCATCGGCCACATCGCCGACCGCTACCCCGGCATCATCAGCGGAGGAGAGAGCCAACGCACGGCCCTCGCCCGCGCTCTCGTGCTCCAGCCTGAGATTCTGCTGCTCGACGAGCCCTTCTCGGCACTCGACCCCACCACGAAGAAGCACACGTACGAGACCCTGCGCGACGTCCACGACCGCTTCGGCTGCACCGTCGTCTTCGTCACGCACGACTTCAACGAGGCCCGCAACCTCGGGCATCGCGCCGGCATCATCCTCGACGGGGCGCTGCAGGCGGTCTGCCCCGCCGACGAGCTGTTCATGCGTGAGTTCCCTCCGCGGGTAATGGCGTTCCTGGGGCGCGAGGACGAGGCGGCACCCGGGGACGAGAAGGACTGACGAGCCACGAGCGAAGGCGGGACGCCGGCGGACGCTCGGCGCCGGCAAGCGTCGCGGCACCAACCACGGAAACGGACGGGCACGCGAGCGTGGGGGGGGGGGGGGACAGATGTCGCCGGG
>OBVA01000515.1_pt1 | contig 16689 bp, 18 predicted proteins | sample 1495021 | NCBI WGS metagenome assembly OBVA01 (sample SAMEA2579965, study PRJEB22360) | human gut metagenome | biome: human gut; feature: human-associated habitat; material: faeces | place: Denmark | collected 2008/2010
CAGCTGCGGGGCATCCTGATAGCGGCCAGGCTGACGAGACGCCGCAGGCCGCCCATCTCGAGAAGCGCTCCGCTTACGAGAAGAACCGCCCGTACGCGAAGAGGTCACACCCGACGAATAGCCTCCGGCACGACGGTCGCGGGCATACGCATCTCCACGAGGGGCACGCGGATCGCTGGCGTAGCCACGAGCGCCGGTACCAGCCCCATAGCCCCCCGTCCTGTCATAGGCATCAGAGGAAGGCCTTTGACTGCGGTAGTCACCGGCAGGGCGCTGGCCACGGTAGCCTTCACCACTGGAGCGCTGATACGAGTCATAACCACCGGCGCGCGAGTCGCGAGCGCGACGACAGTCGTCGCCGCGGCGCTGACCGCCGTAGGGATTCTGGTCATAGGACATGTCGGTTCCGTTCGCTCGGGAATGCGGGCATGCCGTTACTTGCTCGCGTCCTTGAACTCGCGCAGAAAGCCGGAAAACATGCCCTTGGTCTTGCCAAGCTGCTCCCCAACGGCGCGAGCAGCCTTCTGACCATTATCGGACGCGGCCTTAGCTTGCGCTACCCCATTTCCGGCGGCTGCCGAAGCATCTCCTACAGCCGTGTTTGCCGCAGCCTTGCCGGCCCGTGACGCGGCGTCCGCACCGGAAGCCTCCTGGAAGTCCTCCACCGCGCGCTGAACGCCAACCTTGGCCTTGCCAATCACTTTGCCAAGCCCGTGGCTTCCCTTGTCGACGGCGGCCGAGGCAGCGGCTCCGGCCTTGGAAGCAGCCTGCTTCGCACCCTCCTTGGCGGCCGCATACCCCTCGCCCGCCTTGCCGGCGAGACCACCAGAAAGCTCGATTTTCGCAGCTTGGTCCTTCACGATCATGCGTCCGCGGTCATAGCGAATAACCCACGCCGCCGGGATGTCAAAGGTGCCCACGAGTGAAGAAGCCGCGGAGCCCTCCTGGACACAGAAGCAATCGACCTCGCCCGTCTCCACGTCGACGCGGGCGTCCATGACATAACCGAGAAACTTTCCGGACTCGCAGTAGACGTCCGCACCACCCCAGATGATGCAATGGTCGAGGTCAAGGCTCAGGCGCTTGCAGGCATCCTTGTCGAAGTCACCCTTCTCGCCGCGGCAGATGACGCCCGCGTCTACGAACTTGAGCGCATCAAGTGGAATGAAGCGGTCATCCCGCTTGACCATGCCCGCGATGTCCGGACGCTTGAGCATCACGCCAACGACGACGCGGCTATCCGCGGAGAAGACGAGGTTGTGCACCTTGCCGATCTTCTTGGGATCAGCCGGCTGGTCGTTCTTCCTCTGCTTCTTGGTTTGCTTTCCGTGCACGTAGACGCGTGAGCCCACGAGCTTGACCATCATCTGCTTTGCCATCAATACCCCCGGCTATCTATGGGCACGCCTGAGCCCAAGCACGCGACAGGGCGCCTGCGATTGACCGCCGGCGCCCCGTATCTTCCTACTTCTATGACCGAGACCTACTCCTCGGTGCCCTCGGCATCCTCAGCGATGTCCTCGACGCGGACGTCCGCAGCCTCGGCAGCAGGAGCCTGAGGAACGGCAGCGCCAACCTTCTCGGCGACATCAGACACGGCAGCGGTCACGTTGTCAGCGGCGACGGCAACGTTGTCGGAGATGGTGTTGCGAAGCTGGTCCATACGCTCGCGGGCAAGGTCGATCTTGGCACGGAGCTCGTCAGTCGTGGCGTCAACGGACGGACGAATGTTATTCAGGCGATTGGCAACGGCGTTGCCGCCCTTCTCGTAGGCGTCAGCGGCGGCGTCCCACGCGTCATTCATGGCATCCGCAGCCATAGCGCGGCTCTCGGCACCAGAACGCGGAGCCAGCATCATGCCGGCAGCGGCACCCACCGCAGCACCAAAGACACTGCCAAGGACAAATCCAACTGCACCCTTGCTCATTATTGCCTCCTTAGGCGCTCCGCATACGCGGACGCACGGCTATTCGGTCGTTGTAGGCGATTATACCCACGCAGGCGGTTATGCTTCCTCGTTCTCGGTAGACGCGGTATCAGCACAATCGCCCTCTTGATCGACGACGCTCTCACGCTCAGCAGCATCCTTGGCGGCAGCATCCTCCGCGGCCTCGCGGCTAGCGATCTCCTCGGCGTGCTCCACGAGCTCACGAATGCCGGAGACGATAGCGTCCACGTCAGGCTTAGGGTCAACCGCACCCGCATAGGCCCACTGCAAGATCCACGCCGCACTCGAAAGAGCGGAGGCAACGAGGACGTCATCCGGACAGGAAAGCTGCACGTCATAGGTGCGAGGCTCGCCCGTGACCTCCCAAGTACGGCCGCACGAGATGTCACCGGCGAGGCCGGTGCGAGCGATGAGCTCGATGGTCACGTGCTCAAGCAGGTGGGCGACCTCGGTGGCACCCATGGCCTCTTTGAAGGTCTCCCCCGCGTCACCAAGGCACGCGTGATCGATAATCTCCGGCAGGAGGTTATAGACGTGGGTGGTACCGATCAGGTCTTCGTCCGTGGTGAGCGGGCCACCGTTGGCGATGCGCACGCGGGCCGTGAAATGCTGCGGCGAAACCGCAACGCGCTTGATTTCGATGAGCTGAGCCATGCTTTGGTTCCCTCCGTTGTCGCGCCCCTGCGGCGCGCCCATGCTGCAATGGTAGCCGATAAAAAGACATCCGCCCGACGGCGTCAGGCGGATGGCATGGATTAATGACTCTTATGTGGCCGACGGGCAGAAAGAACCCCCGGCGCCCTCTCCCCTACAGGAAACGATAGCTGACGGTGCGAACGCCCCAGTTATCCGTGGAGGTTGCGCCAAAAGCGCGCCAAACGCCACCTGCGAGGTCAAGATCGCGACCGAGAGGAGCGAAGCCGCCCGTATCGGTGACCTTGGCGGTGACGGTCATGCCGTTGTAATAGATCTCGACCGTGCGGCCGAGAAGATAGGAGCGGCTGGAAGGAACAGCGACAGTCATGCTGTCCTCGGTAAGCTTAGCGCCGGAGGCCGTGGCATCATAGCCATCGTTGCAGGCAAGCGTGTATGCGGAAGCGGTGCCCTGCTGCCAGCCTTCGTCGCGGGTGACAACGACGTTGTCACCGTCCATGACGACGCCGGCGGAGACAGACCCGGCCTCAGAAGGGCCAATGGTCTTAACCACGTAGCCGGTACGCGTGGAAGAGCTGGTGAGATCAGTGGCGACGGGGGTCTCCGCCTCAGCGAACTTGCCCGCGGCATCACTGGAGAGCTGCGCCGTCGAGGATAGGTCGCCAACTCCGATAGCCGCTACGTCATCAGTGCCAATCGTCGCGCGGGCGGGGCCAACGTGAGTGACGGCAAAGACGACGGCCACCATGATTGCAACGCCCAACGTCACCGTGAGCGGCACGACCCTAAAGCGCCTCGTCTTATTCACGCGTTTTGCCAAGCGCGCCCTCCGCCTCGGGGGAGCTCGAAAGAACAGCATCCCTGCGTATGGTCGAGGCGTGGTCGTGTTTGATGTTCAATACCCCGATGCTGCAGCATCCGGCTGCAAGCTTTGATGTCCGCATGCGACATCAGGAGGCCATTTTATCCTAAACATGCAAGGTGCCGCCCGCCCGCCGGCGAACGGCACCCGTTTTATGAAGCGTTAATGAAGAACGCCCATGAATCCGCAGGTCACGGGCTTATACATTTGTTCACCGATTCTATGCGCCATCAAGCGGCTAGTCCTCCTCGGCCTCTTCCTCATCATCCTCGGCGGGAGCCTCCGGCGCGGTCACGCGGAGAAGCGCGATGCGGCGGCCACGCAGGGACTGAACGCGGAAGGTATAGCCGTCGACGGTGAAGACCTCACCGGGGCTGGGCACGGAGTCCGCAAGGTCGAGCACGAAGCCGGCGACGGTCTCGAACTCGTCCGAGTCAGGGATGGGCCAGCCCAGGTCGCGCGCGTCATCGATCGAGAAGCGACCGTCAACCAGCCACTCTCGCTCGGACAGGCGCGTGAGGTACTTGTTGTCCGGATCGAACTCGTCCTCAATCTCGCCCACGACCTCCTCGACGATGTCTTCGATCGTGATGACGCCGGCGGTTCCGCCGTACTCGTCCACGACGATGGCCATCTGGTCATGGCTGCTCTGCATCTCCGAGAGAAGCGGGATGATGTCCTTCGTGTCCGGCACGAAGATCGGGGCACGGACGTAGGCACCCACGGGACGGTCCGCCTCGTCCTTGTCGACGATGGGCGCGAGAAGATCCTTGATGTGGGCGATGCCCACGATGCGGTCGACATCCTCGTGGTAGACGGGGATGCGGGAATAGCCGGTGCGGCGCATGAGCCTGAGAACGTCAGACAGGGTCTCGGTGTCCTCGACGGCAGTGAGGTCAACGCGCGGGACCATGACCTCGCGGGCGATGGTATCGCCGAGGTCGAAGATCTCGTGGATCATAGACTTCTCTTTGTCAGAGAGGTCGTCCGCATCCGTCACCATGTAGCGAATCTCCTCTTCGGAGACATCCTGACGGTCGTCGGCGGACTTGATGCCCAAGATCGTGGAGAGGCCGTCCGAGGACTTGGCGGTGAGCCACACGAGGGGTGCGACCACCTTGGAGAACGTACGCAGGAAGGGCGCGACGCTCTTCGAAACCTCCTCCGCGTTAGCAAGCGCGATGCGCTTGGGAACGAGCTCGCCCATCACGACGGAAACGTAGGACACGATCACCGTGATGGCGATCGGCGCGATGGCCCTCGTAGGGGCAGCGGGCGCGCCGAGGGAGATGAGCCACGACGCCAGCGGGTCAGACAGCGTGGTGGATGCGACCATCGCGGAGAAGAACCCCACGAGCGTGATGGCGACCTGAATCGCCGCGAGGAACTGGCTGGAATCGCCCGAAAGCTCGAGCGCCACCTTCGCCTTACGGTCCCCCTCGTCAGCATCATGCTCCAACATGGCGCGCTTCGCGGCGACGAGCGCCGCCTCTGACATGGAGAAATAACCGTTCGCGAGCGTGAGGAGCAGCGTGAGGATGATGCTGAGTGCTACACCCACGATCCCACCTCCCCCAAGCTGGAGGTTTGGCAGGAAAGGGAGCTGCTACTGTGGTAGTCTCCGGTGTCACTCTTGGCGTTCATGGGCTCCTCGCTCTTAATTCGCCGGACGCCTCCGGCAGGTGCCGGGTCCGTCCCGGCACTTATACCAGCAACGGCCAGCACAGTTCTTCTAGTATACCCGGAGGAAGACGGTGCGCGACATGTACCGATGGTAAACAATATGCGATGGTTTGCTGTTTATGTCCGCTCATATCTATTTTGATTTGTATTTGTAATGTGATGATATGGCGGTAAGAGGTTAATACCGTACCGTTCGCAGATGTTATGTTGCGTCACATTCATAAATGTTCTGACATATTAACTAAGCAAGATCTATGCAGCCGGAGCTGCGCCCCAAACATCCCAACGTCAGAAAGGAGCCGTCATGGCACGCTGGACCATTGACGACCTCGCAAGGCTCGTCGACCACACCAACATCCACGCAGACGCTACCGAGGAGGATCTGGCCAAACTCTGCGACGAAGCCAAGGCTTACCACTTTAAGATGGTCGCCATCAACCAGGGGCCCGTTAAGTTCTGCTCTGAGCGCCTCAGGGGCACCGACATCGACACTGGCGCGGCCATCTCCTTCCCGCTTGGCCAGACCTCCATTGCCTCCAAGGTTTTCGAGACCAAGGACGCCCTTGCCAACGGCGCGAACGAGATTGACTACGTGGTAAACCTCACTCAGGTCAAGGCTGGTAACTGGGCCTACGTCGAGAACGAGATGACCCAGATTGTCGGCGCCTGCCAGGAGGCGCGTGAGGCCACGGGGCTGCCCATCCCCTGCAAGGTCATCCTCGAGACCTGCCTGCTCACAGATGACGAGAAGGTCAAAATCTGCGAGATTGCCACACGAGTGAAGCCCACGTTCGTCAAGACGAGCACCGGCTGCTCCACCGGTGGCGCCACGGTCGAGGACGTCAAGCTCATGAAGGCCACCGTCGGCGACGCCGTGCAGGTCAAGGCCTCGGGCGGCATCCGCGACGCCGACACATTCCTTGACATGGTCAGGGCCGGAGCCACGCGTATCGGCTGCTCGGCGGGCATCCCCATCATCAACGAGATTAGCCGCCGCTTCGAAGAGCAGGGCATCGACTCCATCGACCTGTAGCGTCACGCCAATATATCTGCATCTACTCATAGCGGGGCGCCCACCGGAAAACACTGTTCCGACGGGCGCCTCGTATTTGTTATGGCATTAGCAGCAGATTCTTCCAGATCGCCATGTGCCCTGGCTCGCCGTAATCTTCGCCTCGCGCAGTGTTCCGCCTTTGCGGCGCGTGGGGAGCCACCAGCCGCGTTTCTAGGCGTCTTCGCGACTTACGTTGAACTCGAACGTGTTGTTCTCACCGCGATAGGTGGCAACGGAGTACTCGACGGCACGGCCATTCGCCTCGCGACCCACCGTGTGGAAGAGGAACAGCGGGTCGCCCACCTCGACGTCGAGGAGGGCCGCCGTAGCAGTGTCAGCTTTGATGACGTCGAGACGGCGATGGGCATGCACCACGGGATGCCCCTCATCAGTCATGGCACCATACATACGCTGCGTCGTAAAGTCATAGCTCTCAAAGTTGGGGTAAGGCTCGACGGGAATATAGCTCTCTACGAACACGTTAGGCCTGTCATCGACATAGCGAAGACGCACGAGCTTATAGACCTCATCGCGCGGCTTAAGCTCGAGGTTGGAGGCGACTTCCTCATTCGCCCTCTCGCGCTTGAAGATGATGACCGTGCTGCGCACGGCACGGCCTGCACGAGTCATATCATCCTCGAAGCTGCGCACGCCCATCGTAAGGCCCTGGGAGACCTTTGGCTTCGTAACGATAGTGCCGCGGCGCTTACGCTTCTCGACGTAGCCATCGTTTGCAAGGATTTGGAGAGCCTGTCGAATCGTGGGGCGGCTCACTCCGTAGCTCTTGGCAAGCTCGACCTCGGGCGGGATGACATCGCCCTCCTTGTACGTGCCCTCTTTAATCTTTGCGAGCAAGTCATCCTTAATAGACGAATAGAGCGTTGCCACGGTCTCTCCCAATCGAGCGAACTAGTTGTGAACAGATTATTTGTCAGTCCTTATGTATATAAGTTACCTCATGGCACCTGAAGATCTAAACATAACACCCGGTCCACGAAAAAGCCGCCGGCACGAATGCCGACGGCTCGGTCAAACAAAGCGGCCTGTCTCTTCTAAAGCTCCCTTAGCTCGTTGAAAATCTCTGCGTACGAGCGGTCCTTGCCAAACACGGCGCTCGTGCCAAGAACGGCACCGTCTACGCCCATCTTGCTCGCCTTGGCAATCACCTGCGGCGAACAAGCACCGTCAATGATGACCTTGTAGCCGTACTTCTCTTTGGCGGCAACGAAACGCTCGATCTTCTCGTCAACGTAGTCGAGATACTTCTGGCCAGAGAATCCGGGATTGACGGTCATGACGAGTACATAGTCCACAACGGGTAGCGACGTCTCAATGGTCTCGAAGTTCACGCCAGGGTCAACGACCAGACCGGGGTGCGCTCCGAGGCGCTGAATCTGCAGCAGGGTCGAGTTAATGGTGGGCTCTGCCTCCTGGTGCACGTAGACAATCTTGACGCCCGCTTTTACGAGCAGGTCAATCGTCGTGGGCTCGTGGTTTGCCATGAGATGGACGTCGCAGGGAACCGGCGAGCGGCGGCAAATTGCTTCCACGTCGCCGATACCCAGACCAAGATTGGGCACAAAGTGACCATCCATGACATCAAGATGGAAGCCGTCGCAGCCGGCGGCGGCAAGCTCGTCGACCTCCTCGCCCAGTCTGAGGAAGTCGGCGCACATCATCGAAGGGAGAAGCAGCACCGAGGGCCTCCTAGGCCGTCGTCATGAACAGGGTCACGTCACCATCGAGCGAGAGCGCCTCGCCGCGCGGCAGCAAGAAGTGGTCGCCCACCGCGATGTCCTCGCCGTTGGCCTTGCCAGCGCCACGAGCGACGGTCACGAGCTCGTAAGGGCCAGCAGGAAGCTCGGCGGGACCGGTCACCTCGAGCTTCTCGATGGTGAAAGAATCATTGGAGATGAGCATCGTACGCTTCATACCGGGCAGCTCAACCGTCTCGGGCTTGGCAGTGTTCACCATCTCGGACTTGTCATAGTGAAGCGTCGCGATGGCCTGCTCCAGGTGCAGCTCGCGCAGAGTGCCGTCATCCTGGACGCGGTCATAGTCATAGAAGCGGTACGTCACATCCGTTGCCTGCTGGACCTCGTAGACGATAGTCCCCTTGGTGCAGGCGTGGAGCAGGCCTGCGGGGATATAGACGAAGTCATCGCGCTTCACGGGCAGGTGGTCGATGAGGTCGGCCCAGCGGCCTTCCTTGATGTAGTTGCGCAGATCCGCCTCATCGGTGGCGTTGTGGCCAAAGACAATGGCGGAATCCGGATCGGCCTCGAGGAAGTACCAGGCCTCGTTCTTGCCGTAAGGATAGCCCAAGGGAATGGCATGCTCGTCATCCGGGTGAACCTGAATGGAGAGCTCGTCCTCGGGACCAAGCATCGAGACGATGACCGGGAAGACTCGATCAGTGTCGCCAAAGAGCTCGGAGTGCTCGCGCCAGAGCTCGCCAATGGTCTTGCCCTCGTATTCACCAGAGACGCAGACGTTGGTGTCCTCGCCCTGGTCAGCAAACGCCCAGGCCATGCCAACGCCATCGGGCATCCAGTCATAGTGCCAGTAATCGCGGATAGCCGTACCGCCCCACACGGTTTTCTTGGGGATGGGCTTGAAACGAAGAAGCGCCATGCTATTTCCTTCCATTGTTGTATGGATGTATCGATGCGACGACAGGGTCGCCCCTTACCAACAGGCTTAGGCAAAATCGACGCCGCGCGTTTAAAGCCATTGCCAAGCTCTTGTGCCACACACAACAGGCAGAACGGGCCGCAGGGTGCCACATGGGCTCTCTGCGGCCCGTGACAAAGAAGCCACTGAAGAGCTGCCCCTCTCAGGCAACCGAGCTCTCAGCCCTTAGAAGACGCCAAGGACACAGAAGACGGAGACGACCACGCAGAGGATGACGATGACCTTCGTGGGCGAATACTGCTTCTTATTGAGCATCCACCAGGTGAGCAGGACCGCGACGAGTGGGAGAATACCGGGGAAGCAGCCGTCGAGGGTCTCTTGCAGAGGCTTCCAGTCGCCGCCCATCGGGATGTTGAGGACAGTGGTAAGGGCGATGTTGCCAGCAGACAGAGCACCGATGACCATGATGCCAAGCACGTTGAAGGCGTCCGTGAGGCGGCGGGCCGTCTCGCCGACAATCATGTCAACCGCGCCGACGCCGAGCTTATAGCCCGTGCGGAAGCACACGTAAGAAATTAGCGGGCCAATGACGCCCCAGGTAATCATGTAGAAGACCGGGCCGATTGGGCTGCCGCCAGCGGCAAGGCTCATGCCGATGGAGAGCAGAATGGGGACGATGATGCCCTGGACGATGGAGTCGCCGATGCCCGCAAGTGGGCCCATAAGCGCGGTCTTGACGTTGTTCGGCATATCCTCGGAGACGTCACCGCCGAGGGCGATATTCTCCTCGAGCGAAGCCACGATTCCGTTGACGATGGTGCCGGTCTGGGGCTCGGTGTTGTAGAACACGGACTGGCGGACGAGAAGGCGGCGCTTAGCCTCAGGGTCATCGCCGTAGTACTTGTTGGCGAACGGGATATAGGACCAAGCGAAGCCGTGAGCCTGAAGCTTCTCGTAGCTCATGGAAGACAGGTGGGTGAAAGCCCAACGCAGCCAGAGCTGATTCAGGTCGTGATTGGTAAGGCCCTCTTTGCCGTTAGGGCCAACCTTGGGCGTAATTTCCTTTGCCATTTTGTCGTGCTCCCCTCTTAGAACAGGTCGTCGTCTTCGTAGGAACCGTCAGCGTTCTCGCCAGACGCCTCGATGGCAGGAGCGGCAGTAGTCTTGCCAGAAGCCTGATAAACGATGTAGGCAATGAGAGCGGCGAGGAAGACGATGGCAACCATCGGGAGACCAGCGAAGGCCAGGAGCACGAAGCCGGCGAAGAAGTAGATGAGCTGGATCTTATCCTTGATAACGATGTTCATCAGCATGCCGATGCCGAGGGCGGGCAGAACGCCACCGAGGACGGAGATGATGTGCGTGACGATCTCGGGAACGGAGCTGAGAAGGGTATCGACGAGGCCCTGACCAAAGTAGATGGCGAGGAACACGGGGACGGCGCGCAGGAAGAACGTGCAGATCTGCAGGTAGACGATGTGCCACAGGGTGATGCCGCGGTCATTGCACTCCTCGGCCGCCTTCTGGGCGCCGTTGTTAAAGAAGGAGTACAGGGCCATACGGGTGTTATAGAAGATCAGGCCGAAGGTCTGGCCGATGAGCACGGAGAGCGTGACGGCAACGGCGGGATCCTTCGTGGTGGCAAGAGCAAGGGCCGATGCCGCCGTAGGTGGCGTACGTAATCTCGGAGTTCGTCGCGCCGCCCGTGGAGAGGTTGGCGATGAAGACGGCCTGAACGGCAACGCCGCACAGAACGCCCGCCGTCACGTCACCAAAGACAAGGCCACACAGCAGGCCACCGACAAGCGGACGGCCAACCATGTAGAAGCTGCCCGTAATGCCGAACATCGGCGCGGATTCGATTGCGCCAAGGTAGCAGAACACGCCACACATAAGCGCAGGGAAAAGCAGTTCCATATCTCCTCCTTCAACGATGGAACCAAATTCCGGCGATCCGCCGGATCACTCGCCTTCCGGCGAGTGCTTTCCCAAATCTGAAGAGCGCAGGTTTCGCCTATTCAGAGAGAAGGCGATGGCCGTCGCCCTAGGCAGACTGGTACTTGGCCTTCATAGCGGGCCAACTGATGGGCGAGTTATCAGGGATGAGCTGGAACTCGACCTTCACACCGTTCTCCTCGAGGTAATCAAGAGCCACAACGTCGTCATCGTTTAGGCACACGGCGTTGCCCATGGGCTTGGTGTTGTCGCGGGCGCCGTTGAGGTTGCCGATGTTGAGCACGGGACCAAAGTTGCCACCGTGGCGAACGATGTCGGCAAATCCAGCGGTGGAATCGGAGATGATGTAGAAGTTCTTCTCGGAGGCATGAACCTTCTCGAGAGCCTTGACGCCCTGCTCGACGTCGTAGATGCCGAGCTTCAGGTTGGCGGCAGCGGCCTTGAGGACCTTCTTGCGTAGCTCGTCGGCAGCGACCTTATCGCTGATGACGATAATCGAGTCGACCGGCCTCTTGGCGACCCAACGGGTCATGGTCTGGCCGTGGATGACGCGGTCGTCGACGCGGGCGAGAGTAATTGCCATGGTTCCTCCCATATCTTATTGATAAGTGTCTCGGGGCTTCGCCCCGTAAATCCCACGTGGATCAGGCTGAGCTAAGATGCGGCGTGAAATGGGCTTCGATCGGCTTTGCGCCAGCCTCTTCACTAACTAGAACAGGTCGTCCTCATCGTCGTCCGAGCCGTCCGCGGGCATCTCCGCAGCGATGACGCCCGCGGAACCGGCCGTAAGCGCGGCGGAAGTAACCGCATCCAGGTCGTCAGAGCTCATTGCGAGGACCCCGGCTTCCAGCAGCATCGGGAAGTTGGCACCCGAGACGAGCCTGATGTGCTCGGGATTCGTGAGGAACAGGACGTAGGACTCGTTGTAGGGAGTGCCGCCCGGGAGGTCAGACATGATGAGTACATCACCCGAGGCAAGCAGCTCGCTCACGCAAGCGGTGAGGCGATTGCGGAAGTCGTCGATGCCAGTGTCCGTAAGGCTCACGGCTCTCACATGCGCAACGCCAGACGCAAACATCTGAAACGCATCAAGGAGTCCCGTGCAAAGGCTGCCGTGTGATGTAAGCAATATGTTCATTGGATTCCTTCCGTCATGTCCTGACATGTAGAATAATCAATAACTAATCCATCACAGCTGAATGCAGTTCTCCAACTGGTGAACGGAGCGAATTCAGGCGTGAATGGTACTTATTAGCTTCATTATTTATTATTTGTACTGACATTTAGCTAATTGCTAGTGTTTTGTCAGCTTCATTGATGTATCCTATTGGCAACAAAGAGGGTCTGTACCATATGTACGGACTAAATGCGCCGGAGACCTTCGGCGCGACTACGGCCTCGCCTCGCCTCGCCTGGCCACAGAAAGGAGCGTCACATGTCCACCTACACGCTTGATGACCTTGCCCGCCTCGTCGATCACACCAACCTGCACGCAGACGCCACCGAGGCTGACATGACCAAGCTCTGCGACGAGGCAAAGACCTATCACTTCAAGATGGTCGCCATCAACCAGGTGCAGTCGAAGTTCTGCTCCGAGCAGCTTGCCGGCACCGACATACACACTGGAGCTGCCATCGCCTTCCCCCTCGGCCAGACCTCGATCGCCGCTAAGGTGTACGAGACCAAGGACGCCATCGCGAATGGTGCCAGCGAGATTGACTACGTTGTTAACCTCACCCAGGTCAAGGCTGGCAACTGGGATTACATCAAGGACGAAATGACCCAGATCGTCGAGGTCTGCCGTGAGGCCAGCAAGGGTCGCGAGGAGGAGATTCCCTCCAAGGTCATCTTCGAGAACTGCCTGCTCAATGATGACGAGAAGATCAAGCTCGCCGAGATCGCCCGTGAGGTCGAACCCACGTTCATCAAGACGAGTACCGGTTTCTCCACCGGCGGTGCCACCGTCGAGGATGTCAAGCTCATGAAGGCCCATTGCGGTGACAAGGTTCAGGTCAAGGCTGCTGGTGGCATCCGCGACGCCGATACCTTCCTCGACATGGTTCGCGCTGGCGCCACGCGCATCGGCTGCTCCGCGGGCATTCCGATCATCGACGAGCTCAAGCGCCGCTTTGAGAAGCAGGGCATCGACTCCATCGAGCTGTAAAGCTTGCCTCAACGGCCGTCGCGCGTTTTGCGATGGCCTCTTTTTGTTTTCATAGGACGGGTGGGGCTGGCGTTATATTTCGTTTCGATAACAGAGGTGCACCACCGAGCCAATGTTTCAAAGCGATCTTGGCACAAGTCGATTGATAGCGGAGGTAACCATGAGACAACGTGTGGCAATTACCGGGGCAAACGGTTATCTTGCGAGCCTCGTCCAGCGCTACAACACAGATAAATACGAGTTCGTTCGCGTGAGCAGGTCTGACGTCGACTACACGAATCCCGCTGATGTCGCGAGATACTTCGAGACACTCGACTTTGACATGTTGTTCCACACTGCAGCAAACGCCACGACCGCTGACTGCGAGAACGACCCCGAGGGAACGCATCTTGTGAATTGTGATTCTGCCATTGAGATCGCAAAGGTGTGCGAGGATCGCGGCAAGCGCATGCTCTTCATATCCACCGAGCAGCTATTCAATGGCAAGACTACGCCGGGTCCGTTTGACGAGGAGGCCGAGCCCCTCTGCGTCACCAATTACGGCATTCAGAAGGCTGAGGTGGACGCATGGCTTACCTCCAACTCCCATGACCACGTCACGCTCCGCCTTTCTTGGATGTTTGGCATGGCGATGCCTGGCGTAAAGCCGTCCCCCGGCGTCATTGGCAACGTCTTGAAGGCACTTCGAACGAGCACACCAACGAAGTTCACCTTGAACGAGAAACGGTGCATGACCTATGCACAGCAGCTTGCGGACAATTTTGCGAAGATTTGCGAGCTCGAAAGCGGAACCTACCACTTCGCCGCCGCAAACGGTTCGAGCGCGACCGACGGACTGAGCACCTACGAGTGCGCCAAGGTCGTTGCTCGTAAGCTCGGCGCTTCCCAAGAGGACATCGATCGCCTGATTCTCCCCAACCCCGACCGCTACACCGATCGCTTCCGTGACTTCAGGCTTAGCGCCGACAAACTCGCGGGCAACGGCATCGCGCTTGGCACGTTTGAGGACAATGTCGACCGTTGTCTCGCGGATTTTGGCTGGCTATAGGCTAAGGACGAGATAGACCACGGGCAATAATCGGGCCGTCGCATCATCGATGCGGCGGCCCGATCGCATGCGTGCCAATTGAGCGAGGCCCAAGCGCACAGCAACGTGGTCGCGCGGCGTGCGACCGTGCGCCGTCGAGCGAGTCAAATCGAGTTGCAGTCTCTCTGACATAAGGCGAGGCCGCAACCCCCGTTACGGCCTCGCCCTACACAGTGCCCCCTGGAAGCTAGGGACTACCTACCAGCGTTGCGACGGTTCTGCCACTCCTCCGCGAGCTTTGCCTGGACGTCGTACGGAACCTGCTCGTACCCGTCGATTTCGAGCGCGAACTCGCCCGTTCCGCGGGAGAGCGAACGCAGGCGCGTGGCGTAATCGAGGACCTCCGCGTATGGAACGCGCGCCCGGATGACAGTGGTACCACGCTCGCCGGCCTCCATGCCCTCGACGCGACCGCGAGATGCCGAGACGTCACCCATGATGGAGCCCGCGTAGTCCTCCGGGACGGTCACCATGAGCTTGGCCATGGGCTCGAGCACGACGGGCTCCGCCTGCTCCGCAGCCTTCAGGAAGCCGAGGCGGGCGGCGGACTTGAAGGCCATCTCGTTCGAGTCAACGGAGTGATAGCTGCCGTCATAGCAAGCGACGCGAACGTCGATCATCGGGTAGCCGGCGACGACGCCCTCGCGCATGGTCTCCTGGACTCCCTTGTCGACCGCGGGGATGAGACCCTTGGGAATGCGACCGCCGACGACCTCGTCAACGAACTCGTAGCCCGCGCCCGGATTGGGCTCGAGACGCAGCCAGCAATCACCGTACTGGCCGGCGCCACCAGTCTGCTTCTTGTGGCGACCCTGGGCGCTCGCGGTGCGACGGATGGTCTCGCGATAGGGCACACGCATCGGCACGATGTGGGCCGTGACGCCTGCGCGCGCGGCCATGCGATCGAGCAGGACTGAGACCTGGGCCTCCCCGATGGCGGAGATGACGGTCTGGCCGGTGTCCTCGTTGCGGGAGACGGACATCGTCGGGTCTGCGTCGCAGCTCTTCTCGAGGAAGCTGTAGAGCTTGTCCTCCGTGCCGCGCTTGTCCGGCTCGATGGCGACCCGGTAGAGGGAGTTGGGGAAGCGGAAGGCCGCAGCTTCGACCTTACCCGTGACGGAGAGGGTGTCACCGGCCATGGCGGCAATCTTCGGCACGACGACGATGTCGCCAGCGGCGGCAGACGGAACCTCGGACATGTCGCGGCCAACCATGCGATAGATGTGAGCCAGACGCTCGGGCTTACGGGTGCGGGCGCAGATGAGCTCGAGACCCGGCTTGACCGTGCCGGCGAGCACCTTCGCCAGGGCGAGGCGGCCGTTCTGCGGGTCATTCAGGACCTTGAAGACGAAGGCGACCGGACGGTCATCGCCCTCGTCGATGTCGAGGTAGTCACCGTTCACCAGGGGCACGGAGCCGAAGTCGCTCGCACTCGGGAAGTAGGTTGCGATGTCATCCATCAAGCTCGTGATGCCTTCCTCGGCGGTGCAAGAGCCGGCGAAGACGGGCACGAAGATACGCTCGGCGATGGCCTTGGCGAGCAGGCCCTCGAGCTCCTCCTGGGTGAGCTGGCCGTCACCCTCGAGGTATTTGAGCATGAGCTCGTCATCCGCCTCGACGACAAGCTCGCACAGGTGGGCGCGAGCCTCCTCGGCGGCGTCCGCGTACTCCGCGGGGATGTCGCGCTCGACGGGCTTGCCCGCATCGTCAAGGTGACGGGCTTTCATGCGGATGACGTCGATGACGCCCTTAAAGTCCTCGCCGACGCCCCACGGCAACGTGACGGCACCAAGGCGCTGGCCGAAGCGCTCCTGCAGCGCGGCGAGCGTGGCGCCATACTGGGCCTCGGATCGATCAATGCGGTTCACGAAGACGGCACGCGCGAGGGAGAGGTCCTCGGCGGCATACCACAGGCGAGTGGTGACGGCACCCGGGTCTCCCGCGGCGTCGACGACGAAGATGGCCGTCTCGACGGCGGACATGGCAGCATAGGCGTCGCCGATGAAGTCTGGATAGCAGGGGGCGTCAATGACGTTCAGGCGCGCGCCGCCCCAGGAGATGGGCGCCATGGCAAGCTTGATCGAGAAGGAGCGCTTCTCTTCCTCAGGGTCGTAGTCGAGCGTGGGCTTGGTGCCCTTGTGGCCACCCAGGCGACTGGTGACGCCTGAAAGGTGAAGCATGGCCTCCGCGAGCATGGTCTTGCCCACGCCACCTTGGCCCACGAGGGCAACGTTCCTAATCTTCTCGCTCATGATGACTCCCTCCATTGAGGTCCACGTGGCCCAACGGAGAGGGAAAATCGCCGCACGCGACCCACCCAGACCGTTGACTGGATGGGCGTCGGGGTGCCCATACGCACGCCACGGCATTCGTTGGGTTTACCGTACCCAAACAGCTGGACAAAAAAGCCCCACCCACCAGCGTGTCTGGCGAGCGGGGCGTGAGGCGTGGCGAATGGCACAAACAATGGCATCTCAGTTACAGGAGTACTCCACAACGAGTGGGTCCTACTCCTTGTGAACCGTCGGGTAGATCAGCCTCACCTCGATGCGGCAGCCGAGGGCGTTGGCGACAGACTCGAACGTGGCGATGATGACGTTGCGGGCGGACATACCATGGCTGCCGGTGACGCCCCCGGACGCGAATG
>OBVA01000518.1_pt1 | contig 16633 bp, 10 predicted proteins | sample 1495021 | NCBI WGS metagenome assembly OBVA01 (sample SAMEA2579965, study PRJEB22360) | human gut metagenome | biome: human gut; feature: human-associated habitat; material: faeces | place: Denmark | collected 2008/2010
TGGCTTCCTGGCGATGGTGGATGCCGCCATTAAGACCGGCAAATGCAGTGAGACGGTGAAGTTTGTGGAAAACTACCCTTCCGTGATGAATATCAGCCCCACGCGTGTGGCTTTGTACGCCCCGCGGCTGGTGAGCTACGTTGCGGAAGTGCTGGAGAAATCCCGTTCCCTGCTTCAGGATGGAAAGCAGAAAGAGTCTGAAGATTATGCTTCCCTGGCGATGGTGCTGATGGGCCTTCTTCCCGATCAGTCCGGAGTAATGGCGGATGCCAATTATTCCCTGGATCGTCTGGGCCGTGCCAACGGGGCAGTGCCTGGCGTGACGGATTTTTCCCATACGCTGGACAGAGCGAAGGTGACAGCCCTGATCGACCAGTTCAACAAGATGAAGGAGGAAGGAAAGGTCATGGACGCCTTCACGTTCAGCTTCATGGGCAACCAGGCCCTGGTGCATGGTTCCCAAAGGGTTGCCCGCGCCGCCTACCAGCTTATCAATGAATCCTACCCGGATGCTCCGGGCAGGGAGGATAACCTGTATTATCTGGCGATGACCACCTGGCAGCTGGGAGAAGCGGACAAGGGAGGCGAGCTTGTGGCGCAGCACCTGAAGGAATTCCCCAATTCCAAGTATGCCCCCATGCTTAATACGCTGTCTTTGGAAGGGCTTCTGAAGGAAAAGAAATTCGATCTCTGCGTTCAGCAGGCGGACAAGGTCATGGAGCTGCATAAGGATGACCCCACCCATAAGTTCTATGAACTGGCCCTGTACTGCAAAGGAGCCTCCCTGTTCAACCTGGGGGCTGCCGACGCTTCCCGTTATAAGGAAGCGGTGCCGGTGCTGGAACGCTTCGTGAAGGAATACCGTGAAAGCACTTATCTGAAAACGGCCATGTACCTTCTTGGTGAAACCTACACGAACCTGGGCAATACGGATGAAGCCATCCGGTCCTTTACCAATTACATTGCCCGTTTCCCGGACAAGGGGGAGGCCAATATGGCCGCCGTATTGTATGACCGGGCCTTCAACTACCTGAACCGCAAGAACCCCGGAGACGAAGAGCTTGCCGCGAAAGATGCGAAGGAAATTGTGGACAATTTCAAGGACCACCGCCTGTTCCCGTATGCCAACAATCTGCTGGCTAATCTGTATGCCGGCAGCAAGGAACATGAGCAGGAAGCGGAAGGCTATTTCCTGGCCGCTCTGGAGTCCGCCAAGAAGCTGGGCGACAAGCGTCCCGCTGCGGAAGCCGTGTACAACCTGTTTATTAACGCTACCAAGAAGCCTCTTCCGGTAGAACCGAAGGAAGCTGTGGAAACGGCCAGGACGGCGCGCCGGGACGAGGTCAAGAAATGGTATGACGAGTACTGGAAAGACAGCGACCAGCCCGGCAGCCGCTACAGCCTCCAGCTGGCTGCCGCCGCCATGGACTTCTTCAAGGATGACAAGGAGATGTTTGACCCGGCATCCGTCAAGATGCAGGAAATTATTGTGAGGGAAGGCAAGAAGGACGATCCCAAGATGACCGTTCTTCTGGAAGAGGCCGTCAATTCCTATACCAAGACGTACATGGCCGGCAATCAGGCCCTGGGCCGCAATCTGGATGCCAATGCCATGCGCAACCACTTCTACCGGTTCCCCGGCGTGGACAATGATAAAGACAAGACGCTGAGCGCCATGCTTCGCATGGCCGTTATTGCCCAGACTCAGGAACGGTATGAAAAGGCTCCTGTGGAGACGGACGAACAGCGTGCCGAGAAAGCCGCCCTGGAAGGTCTGGTCAAGCAGCTCTTCGTGGAGCTGAAGCGCGACTTCAAGCCTTCCGATCTGCCCCCGTACACGCTTGTGAAGCTTGGCATGCACCTGGCCGGCACTTCCCAGCCTGAAGAAAGCATCTCCTACTTTGATGAAATCCTGGACCCGTCGGAACCTGACCCGGTGCGTAAGAAGGCCCGCATCAACGGCATGTCCAAGTACCGCAAGAATGCGGTCTTCGGGAAAGCCGTAGCTCTGGGGCGCAGCAAGGATAACGCCAAGGTGGACACCGCCATCAAGATGATGAGGGATGAACTGAGTAAGGAAGAATCCAGCTCCAACCCGGACCGCAAGGCCATGGAAGACGCCCAGTACAATCTGGTCAAGTTCACTTCCGCCCGCCAGGACTGGCCGGCCGTCATTGCCGCAGCCGACACGTACCGCGAAAACAAGACCTATAAGAAGAATCTGCCGGAAGTCCTCTATCTGCAGGGTGAAGCCTACCTGAAGCAGAATGAGCTGGACAAGGCGTTGATTAACTTCATGAACATCACGGGTACGTACAAGGGGCTCGTGAAGTGGTCCGCCCCCGCCGTGCTGGCGCAGATGGATACGCTGTGGAAGAGGAATACGATGTCCCAGGGTGCGGGCAAGCAGCCTTCCGACAGGTACGTTGCCTGGAAGGCCGGCAGCCAGTACGTGCAGTTGCTGGATACTCCCGCCAACCGCAAGAAGATGACGGCGGAGGACAGTGCCCTGGTCAATGAGGTGAAGGATAAGACGGCCAAGTTCGGTTCCGATCCTGCCGTCAGCCAGGAACGGGCGGACATTGCCGCCTATGAAGCAGCCGTCCGCGCCGCCAAGGGCCAGAAATAATAACAAGAGGTTTAGTAATCAATCATATGAAAGCACTTTCAGTAATAATGGTATTGGCCGGACTGTCCTCCCTGGTTCCGTCCATGGCCCAGAATGCCCAGAATCCCCAGCGCCTGCGCGCCAGAGTTGCCGCACCGACCATCAAGAATGGCCGTCCGACGGATATTTACATTCTTTCCGCCAATGGACCCGCGGTCCAGTTTGTGGAGAGCAGGGAATCCCAGGAAGTCCTTCAGCAGATGGCCAGCGCCTTCAAGACGCTGTATATTTTTGAAACGGACGACTTTGTGGATGCCAAGGTGGCTATGGAAAACCGGAAGTACCAGGAAGCCCGCAACAAATTCCACGCTCTGGTGAATAAGTATGCCTCAACGCTTTCCATCAAGGACAGCCTGTCCGCCCGGGCGGCCGTCTATGAACTGGAGTGCGCCATGCGCATGATGGATTGGGCCGGAGTCAAAGGGTTGGCGGCCAAGTTTCCCGTCAGAGGGGCCAATTTGTCCCCTTCCGCCCAGAATGACCTGGAGGTGGCAAAAATCATGGCCTTGATTCCAGATAAGGACTGGAACGGCGTGAAAAGCCGTGCCGGTTCTTTCCTGGCAACCAAAAAGAATGCCACCCGCCTCCAGCAGGCGCGGATGAAATATGCCCTGGGTGCGGCCGCCATGGTGGCCCAGGATTGGAACAAGGCGCTGGATTATTTTGCGGAAGCCTTGGTTTTGTTGCATGGTTCCGATGAAGAACTGGCGTCTGCCTGCGTGGCCCGCTCTCTGGATGCCTACCTGCGCATGCCGGATGTTGTCAAATTCTTTGAGAATCCCGTCGTCTCATCTGCCGTGGAATCCAGGAAGAATAATCCCGAAGCTGTGATTCCGGATTCACGGATGAAGTCCCGTCCCGCTCCTGTCAAGGAAGCGGCCGCCCTGTACCGTTTGCATGAACTGATGTTCCCGGACAGGAATCTGCCTGCCAAGTATGACGGTTTTGCGGTTTCCTACAAGCATCCGGCCGCTGTTGCTCCCGCCAAGGCTCCCGCACAGCCGCAGAAAAAGCAGTAATAAAGCTTCGCGGCAGGTTGTTCGCCGGCCGATATTTCTTTAATAAGGGCCGTCTCCCCGTAAGGGGGGGAGACGGCCTTTGTGTTGAGTTCTTCTTGTTTCTGCAGGCAGAAGCCTCTCCCGGTGTATCCGGAAAGGAAACAGCGTCGTAGCAAAGGAGAACATGAATAGCTCATCAGGTTGGGGTGTGCGTCTCCCTGAAGGCTTGAAACGGATTTCTTCAGTCCCGTTTCCTGAATTGACAGGAAAATATATCAAAGATCCTGGAACGTCCGGGAAAACGGTATTAAGCCGCTGTAGGCCGGGAACAGGGAACTAAGCGGTGCAGCAGGACGGAGGGAGGGGAAACAGCCGGCATCTCAGTTGCGGCATAAAAAATGCTTGTACCTTCGCGACGGCATTCGCGGGAGTTCGGAGGGAAAAGCTGTTCTACCCCAGGGGAAGACCGCCGGAGGCGGGCGTGGAGAAGGGAGTTACTGCAGAACGGGAGCTTTTTTTACTTCTTCCATCCATTTCCTATACAGTTCCGGAGCAATCTCGGAAGGCTTGATTTCCGAACGTTCACCCCAGAAAACAGCCGTGTGGAGGATGGGAATGCCGGAAGCCTCCAGATGGCGGTCAATTGCCGCCTTGTGCTCCAGAACGGCATCTTTTTCCAATCCGTGTACCACACCCATGATTTGCGCTCCTCCAAAAACATCTCCGCCTGTTCTCCAATAACAATGGGTCATGCAGATGTGGCGCCCGCATTCCGCTCCAGCCCGGATTTCCATGCCGGAGGGAACCGTCCAATGGAACAGTCCGTTGTATTTGGTAACGGGGCCGTCGTCCGTTTTGGCTCTCACATGTTCCAGAAAAGTGGCGAAACGGCCGATGACCTGCTTCCGGTCCAGTTCTTCCGCCGTACGGCAGTATTCTTCCGTTTCCAATCCTGCCCGGGCGGCACGGAGGGACCAGGGATCTTCCACCATTTCCTCAGGCCTGAGCTGTTCCTTGACGGAGAGGAGCACCTTCCATTCCAGTTCTGAAAGAGATACGGTTTTCGTTTCCTGCATGGGAGCCGGTTCCGGAGTTTTTTCTCCGGGTCTGAGTCCCCTGCGGCGCATGTGCCCCACCCCCAGCGCAAAGACGCCGCGTGCCGGCAGCAGAACATAACCGTCTGCACCGATATGGCGTTTCAGGATGCCGCAGTGTTCCTCCGGCGTACCGCACCCCACGGGCACCTTGACCGTGGTCCAGAGCCTGTAGTTGGCGCCGGGGTTGGCCGCATCCGTATTGCGGAGCACCACATGGCCCGTAAAAGGGTCCAGCTCCTTCATCCAGTCAAAAGCGGCATCCAGTTTTTCCTCCGGCAGGGACCAGGCCACCAGGGCTCCCTGGGCCAGCTTGGTCGCCAGCAACGTCTGGCGCACGCGACGCACTACTCCGGCCTCCATCATGGCTTTCAGCCGCTGGATAACCACCGGAACAGGATGTCCGCATTGTTCGGAAATGGCGTGGAAGGGCAGGCGGCGGAACCCTTTGATGCGGTCTTCCGCCACCAGCAGAATGTCCGTGTTGACGGGGTCGTTGGGGGAAGTGGGGATGTTGTTCATGGCGGCGTAAGAAAGGCCGGGCGAGGGTATCGCCCGGCCCGGAAAGCCGGATTTGATTTTCAGGCTATTGCCCGGACTGGTAGAGGGGTTTGTTGTCGTACCGGGCGTCGTAAATGGCGAAGGATTCGCGGTGCTGGTTGTGGTCGCCCCGGAAAATCAGCCTTCCGCTGTGCTGGCGTTCCAGTTCCATGAGCAGGCTGGCGTCTTCATTCTTGAAGCGGGAGAGCACTTCCGAGTTGACGACGATGACCATGTCTCCGATGGTGTCCCGGTATTTCTGGATGCAGGCGTAAATTTGCCGCTGAATTTCCACGCTCATGGTCATCACGGATTTGACGCGGCCCCTGCCTCCGCAGTACGGGCACGGATCATGAACGGATTCCCTGAGGCTCTCGTTGAGCCGCTGGCGCGTCATTTCCATCAGGCCGATGGGGGTGATCTGCAGTACCTGGGTTTTTGCCTTGTCCCGTTTCAGGCGGTCCTTCATGGCCTTATAAACGGCCTGCTGGTCCTTCCTGTGGCGCATGTCGATAAAGTCCACCACCACCAGACCGCCGATGTTGCGCAGGCGAAGCTGGCGGGCGATTTCATAGGCGGCTTCCAGATTGGTATCCAGAATGGTCTTGTCCAGATCCTTGGTGCCCTTGTTGCGTCCGGTGTTGACGTCAATGGCGATTAGCGCCTCCGTTTCGTCAATCACCAGGTAGCCTCCGCAGGGCAGGAGCACTTGGCGCTGGAAAGCTTCATTGATTTGTTTTTCAATTCCCAGTTCTTCAAAGATAGGCGTGCGCACGGGGAAGTGCTGGATGTGGCGCTTGGCGCGGCGCGAGATTTTTCCGGCAATGGCGCGCATGTGTTCCGTGGTTTCCGCGTTGTCGCAGATGATGTTGTCCACGGTGTCCGTAAGGAAATCCCGCGCCGTGCGTTCAATCAGGTCCGGTTCCTTGTACACGCAGACGGGGGCCGGATTGGCCTCCTTCTTTTCTTCCACGCTGTACCATTGTTCCAGCAGCATGGCGAGGTCGCGGACAAAGTGGCGGTAGCGCTGGCCCTGAGCCACCGTGCGCATGATGATGCCCATTCCATCCGGAACATTCAGTTTCTGCATGATCTGGCGCAGGCGCAGGCGCTCTTTGGGGTCTTCAATTTTACGGGAGATGCCGAACTGGTCCGTAAAGGGCATCAGGACCAGGTAGCGTCCCGCCAGGGATACGTTCGTTGTGACACGGGGCCCCTTGGTGCCGATCGGTCCTTTGGTGACCTGCACCATGATTTCAGAGCCGATGGGATAGATGTCCGGGATGTCTTTGGACGTGATTTTGCGCTGCTGTTTTTTCGGACGGCCTTCGCGTTCGATTTCTTCCAGGCTGGAGTCCAGTGCGGCGGGAAGCGCGTCCCAGAAGTGCAGAAAGGCGTTTTTTTCCTGCCCGATGTCCACGAACATGGCTTTGAGGCCCGGTTCGATGTTCTTGACGCGGCCTTTGAAAATGCCGCCTACAATGTTGTCTTCGCCTTCGCGCTCGATGGTGTATTCTTCCAATACGCCGTTTTCCAGAAGGGCCACGCGGCGTTCGAGCTTTTCGGCATTGATGATGATAGTGGAGCCTTCCATGGGATCGCAGGATCCGAAGCCGAAGGCCCGTTTGATTTTTTTAAGCATTTTTGTAAACACGGGGTGAGAATAAGCTAGGGTGTGCTATTGCCCGTAATGTTTCCGGTGGGCCGTCTCCCGTCAGGAGCGGCTGGAGTTGAAGCTGTAGGGATGGCCGGAAAGGAATCATGCAGGCAGTTGCGTTGATGTGATGCGGCAGTACGGCAGACGCAAGGCCGGAGCGTTTGCTCCGGAGATTCCGTTTTTAGTCTTCCGCATCAGTAACATTAGTGAAGAAGTCCAGTTCCTGGAGGGCTTTCCCGGTACCTTCCGCAACAGCGCTCAGAGGGTCTTCCGCAATGTGGATGGGCAGTCCCGTCTGTTCATGCAGGAGCTGGTCCAGACCGCGCAGCAGAGCGCCTCCTCCAGCCAGAACAATCCCCCGGTCCACAAGGTCGGCGGCCAGTTCAGGGGGGCAGCGTTCCAAAGTCGTCCGCACGGCGTCAACAATCGTGTTGAGCTGTTCCGTGAGAGCTTCACGCACTTCTTCCGATCGAATCGTCACTGTCTTGGGCAGGCCCGCGACCAGGTCGCGGCCCTTGACCTCGATAGAGAGTTCCTGAGGCAGGGGATAGGCGGAGCCGATACGGATTTTGATGTCTTCGGCAGTACGTTCCCCGACCATGAGATTGTAGGTTCTCCTCATGTAGGAGATGATGGCGTCGTCCAGTTCATCCCCGGCGCAGCGGACGGAACGGCTGTAAACGATGCCGGAAAGGGAAATAAGCGCCACTTCCGTCGTACCGCCGCCGATGTCCACAATCATGTTGCCCGCAGCTTCCTGAACCGGAAGGCCCACACCGATGGCGGCGGCCATGGTTCTTCAATCAGATGCACGCGGCGGGCTCCGGCCGCTTCCGCGGATTCCTTGACGGCCCTGCGTTCCACTTCCGTAATGCCGGAGGGGATGGCGATGAGCACGCGCGGCTTAATCAGGTAGTACCTGGCCGTGGCTTTTTTGATGAAGTAGCGGAGCATTTCCTCCGTGATGTAGAAGTCGGCGATGACGCCGTCCTTCAACGGCCGGATGGCCGTGACGGAGCCGGGGGTGCGGCCCAGCATGCGCTTGGCTTCGTCTCCCACGGCCAGAACCTTGTCCCCCTTGACAGCGACGACCGAAGGCTCGCGCAGAACGATGCCCTGGTCCTTGACGTTGACCAGGGTGTTGGCGGTGCCCAGGTCAATGCCAATGTCATAGGAGAAAAGTTTGACAATTTTCTGAAAGAAAGATGACATAAAAAACTAGTGGATAAAGGTATAGCCCTGAGACAGCCGGTGGAGGAACGCCTCGCTTTTTCCTTTTCACGGGACTGAAAACCTGGCACTCGGACCGGGGCTGCGGGATAATCCCGTACAGGGCGAGTCGACTATGAAAAAACATGCCTTCCAGGTCAAGCGGAAGATGCCGGATGACATATGTATTTGCATTATACGCAAGGATGTATTATATGAATGAAAGATGGCGCCGGGGGAGCTCCGTATATTAATTTTGCATTCCCCTATTCCATGATGAAAGTCACTACCATTCTCATAACGGCGGCATGTCTGGCCGGCTCTTTTTCCCTTTATGCCGATGCGGTTTCCGATCAGGAGGAGGCCGCTTCATCTACGGGAGCCTATTCCGTGGCAGGGGCTCTTCGCCTGCCGGAAAACGTAACGAAAAGGGACGTTTACGGCATGAATGTGGGCTGGAAACTGTTCAAGGGAGAGAAGACACCGGAGGAAGCGGCCAGCCCGGATGTTGACGATTCCTCCTGGGAGTCCGTCAACCTCCCCAACGGCATTGAGCTTCTTCCGGAAGAGGCCAGCGGCTGTTCCAACTACCAGGGGCCGGTATGGTACCGGAAAACATTTATTCCTCCCTCCCGGCTGGAGGGGAGGAGAAACACCCTGTATTTTGAGGGCATCATGGGAAAGAGCGAGGTCTGGGTGAATGGGGAGAAGGCCGCGGAGCATTTCGGCGGATATCTTCCCGTGATTGTCAATCTGGACAAGTGGCTGAAACCGGGACAAAAGAATGTCATCGCCGTGAAGGCGGACAATTCCAACGACGCTTCCTATCCCCCCGGCAAACCCCAGGAAGGCCTGGATTTTTCCTATTTTGGCGGTATTTACCGGGATGTGTACCTCATTTCCACCGGACCCGTGTATATCACGGATCCGAACGAGGCCGGAACTGTGGCCGGAGGGGGAGTTTTTTTCCGGACGGAATTTCTTGATCCCCGTACCCGCAAGGGCAAGGTGGGGGTGAAGGTTCAGGTGGCCAACCAGACAGACAAGGAACGGAAGGTACGCGTGCAGGCGGTGATGACGGACCCCAAGGGGGTGGATCCTGCCGGGGAGACGGTTCCGCTGACCATTCCGCCCCATTCCACGGGAGAAGTGGATATTCCTCTTGTGCTTTCCAACGTGAAACCGTGGTCTCCGGACAATCCCGATTTGTACACGTTGAGCGTGGAAGTATGGGACGCTGCTGGAGGGGACCATTCCAAAGATCCGGCCCATTTGCTGGACAACCGTTCCATAAGGGTGGGTGTCCGGACGGTGGAAATTACGGAAAAGGGGCTGGTGCTCAATGGATCCCTGTTTCCTGAAAAGCTGATTGGCGGCAACAGGCACCAGGATTTTGCCCGGCTTGGGAATGCAGTGCCCAACAACCTGCAATGGCAGGATGCCGTGAAATTGAGGAAGGCAGGCATGCGCGTGATCCGGAGCGCCCATTATCCGCAGGATCCGGCTTTCATGGACGCCTGCGACCGTCTGGGCCTTTTCGTCATCGTCGCCACGCCGGGCTGGCAGTTCTGGGGCAGGGGCCCTTTTGCGGACCGGGTGTATGACGATATCCGCCAGATGGTGCGCCGGGACAGGAACCATCCCTCCGTGATGATGTGGGAACCTATTTTGAATGAAACTCATTACCCGGCGGATTTCGCCAAAAAGGCCCGCGACCTGGTGCATGAGGAATATCCGTACAAGGGATGCTATACCGCTTGCGACGCGGTGGCTCAGGGCAGCCAGCATTATGAAGTCCTGTATGCCCACCCGGTTACGGGGGACAAACACTGGTCCATCAAGGAACGGAAGAACAGCAAACCGTATTTCACCCGTGAATTCGGTGATAACGTGGATACCTGGTCCGCCCACAACTCCACCTCCCGTGTAGCCCGTCACTGGGGTGAAGCTCCCATGATGGTGCAGGCCCTTCACTACCTCAAGACCTCGTTCCCATATACGACGTACGATACGCTGAACGCCGCTCCGGCCTATCATTTCGGCGGCTGCCTGTGGCATCCTTTCGACCATCAGCGCGGTTACCATCCGGATCCCTTCTACGGCGGTATTCTGGATGCTTTCAGGCAGCCCAAAACCTCCTATTACGCATTTATGTCCCAGCGTCCCCAGAAGACGCGAAACGGGTTGGGTTCCGGCCCTGTGGTGCACATCGCCAATGAATGCACTCCCTTTTCTCCGGAAGACGTGACGGTGTTTTCCAATTGTGATTCCGTTCGCCTGAGTGTCAACGGAGGACCCCCGGTGGAAAAGAAGGTGGCGTCCTGTCCCGGAGGCCTCAAGCGCGTGCCTGTCGTGTTCCCTAAAGCCTGGGATTTCATGGAAAACAAGAAGCTTGCCCGAGCAGGCAAGGAGGGAGCGGTGAAACTGGTGGCGGAAGGCCTGATAGGCGGCAAGGTGGTGACCAGACATGAAGTCCGCCCGGCCCGGAGGGCGGAGAAAATCCGGTTGACTCTGGACCGGGAAGATGGAGTGGATTTGTACGCCAACGGTTCCGATGTGTTTGCCGTGGTGGCGGAGGTTACGGATGGCCACGGAACAGTGAAGCGCCTGAATGATGAGGAGATTGTCTTTTCCGTGGAAGGCCCCGCCGAGCTGCTGACGGATTCCCCGGACGGCACGCTGACCCAGTCCGTTAAATGGGGTTCCGCTCCGGCCCTGGTGCGCCTGGGGGCAACACCCGGCACGGTGACGGTGAGAGCCTCCGTGAAGCATCCCGGTTCTCAAAAGCCCGTTTCCGGCGTCATAAGGTTTGACACGAAGGCTCCCGGGTTGAAAATGCTCTTTACGGAAGACGCCGCAGGCAGCGCGAAGAAGGTTGCCGGTACGCCGTCTTCCTCCGAGGCTCCTGCCTCCGAACGGGAGAAATCCCTTCAGATGGAGCTGGAAAAAGTGCGCCATGAACTGAACAGGTTGCGCAATGAAAAAGTGAGCGCCCAGCAAACCCACTTCGAATAATCGGAATACGCCAATGATGCTAAAGGAAAAAATCGTCCGTTTCTGTTTGCTCCTGCTCCGGCTGGGGATGGGGGGCTTTTTCCTTTTTGTCGCGGCGCGCAAGCTGCTTCATCTGGACCAGCTTCAGGAGACGATCGACCGTTTCGCCATTTTCCCGGAGGCCTGGGGACATCCTCTGGCCTGCCTGGGAGTGTCGTGCGAGATTGCGGTTGGCCTGGGGCTTCTGTTCCGCAGAACCTGCGCCGGGGCCGCGCTGCTGGGCAGTGCGCTTACGTTCACATTCGTGGCGTTGTTCGTCCAGGGCTGGGCCAGGGGGCTTTCCCTCTCCTGCAACTGCATCGGTGTGGAGAGGGTGGTAACCAGCTATCCCTTTGAAGTAGCTTGGAGACTGGTCCTCTTTTTCCTCATGCTGATTCTCCTGTGGGATTCCTGCCGGAAGGGAAAAACGTACTTTAATGTGACCCGGCTGGATTTCAGTGAAATGTGACCGGGAGAAAGAGTTCCGGCCGGTTTCCGGCCTGTAATGGTTTCCGGGAAAATATTCCGGAAAAGGAAGCCAGGGGCCGGAAAACAGGAAGCACCGCCGGGAAGCGGAGAATGACCGTATGAGGACGCAGGATGCCTGCAGGGAGTAATTCCACCCCTGCTTCAAAGGGGAGATGCGGCCTGAATGCTGCCGCATGGGGGCGTGCCGGGGGAAATTGACGCCTTTGCGCGCCTTCCTCCGGCAGGACGGTTCATGTCCTCATTTTGTCAGCAATGCTGCCGTCCGTGCCGTATTACAGCTTGTGCCCGAAAGAGTCTCCCGGCATCAGGGATTTGACCAATTCCAGCAGCAGCTTGATTGTATTTTCCACATCTGTCAGAGAGGCCGTTTCCACCGGGGAGTGCATATAGCGCAGGGGGACGGACACCAGCGCGGAGGCTACGCCGTCGCGGGAGATGTAGATACTGTCCGTATCCGTTCCGGTGCGGCGTCCGGCGGCTTCATGCTGGAGGGGTATTTTGTTCTTGTCCGCCACGATTTCCAGACGGGCCACCAGATTGGGATGGTTGGCCGTGCCGTGGATGACCGCAGGGCCGCCGCCAAGCCTGATATCGCCAAATTTGCCCTTGTCCAGTCCGGGCGAGTCCGTGGCATGAGTCACGTCTATGCAGATAGCCGCATCCGGGCGCAGGCGGTGGGTAATCATTCCCGCGCCAATGCAGCCCACTTCTTCCTGCACGGCATTGACGAGCACCACGTTCCAGGAGACGGGCTTTTTCAGCTTGCACAGCTTGCGGGCTATTTCCGACAGGATGAAGCCGCTCAGACGGTTGTCCAGAGCCCGGCATACCAGCTTGTTTTCATTCATCAGCATGGGGCCGTCGCAGTAAACGCCTACATGGCCCACGCGCAAACCGAGTTCCGCTACTTCCTTGTCGGAGGAGGCGCCTACATCAACGTAAATTTCCCAGATTTTGGGTTCCTTCTCTCCGGGTTCCCGCAAGTGGATGGCCGTGTTTCCGGTCACCCCCATCACTTCTCCCTGGGAACCCAGGAAGCGCACGCGGCGCCCCCGTGCGATGGCCGTATCCGTGCCGCCTACGCGTTCCACATACAGGAAGCCGTCCTTGGTGATATGGCGGATCATGAAGCCGATTTCATCCGCGTGGGCTTCAATCATCAATGTGGGGGCTTCTTCCACGTCCGCGTGGAAGACGGCCCAGGTATTGCCGTAAGTGTCGCACTGGACGTCTTCCGTATATTTGCGCAGTTCGTCCGCCCAGATGCGCTGGGCATCTATTTCAAAGCCGGAAGGGCTGGGGGTTTCCAGAAGTTCCGTTAAGAATTCAAGGCTGTCATCGCTAATCTTCATGGCTTTTGTATAGCACCGTTCCGGAATGCGCTCAACAGGAAAGCACGGCTCCTGCAGGGGAGCTTTTTTGAAGGTGGGGGATAAAAAGCCCCGGCTGCACAGGGCGCAGACGGGGGCTGACCGGGGGCTAGGACTGTTTGTCCGGAGAGAGCCCCGCCAGGACGTCCTGCTTGTCCATGATATAACCGGTGTCCGGATCGTGGTACTGCGTGGAGTAAACGGATGTTCTGGCGCTCCCGTACGGGTCCGTTTCCTTCGCGACGGGGAGGCGGTTGACCAGGGAAGGGAAGCACTGCTCCACCAGTTCAAAGGCAGTGACGGGTTCCGGCACCAGATTCACGGAAAAGATGCCGCACTCCCATGCTTTTTCCACATCCCTGACCAGGCGGTGCATGGGATAAAGCTGGTGGCGTTCCAGCAGGGCTACGTCCAGCTCTTCCGTCCCTTCCGGAACTGCTGCCAGCAGATCCGCCACACTCATGCCTGCTCCCGTTCCGGTGACTTCCGGAAGGTAAACGTTCAGCACGCGGCCGAACCGGAGGTTGATGAAGTCTTTCAGCTCTACCAGAGCCGCCAGCCATTCGTCCTCCGTTTCTCGGAGCAAGGGAGAAAGTTCATTTCCCGTTTCCGGCTGGGTGTCAATGCTGGTGATGTAGGTCACCCGTTCCGCCTTCACCTCATGCAGGAGATCAATCAGGGTTTTAACCTGAGCCAGAAAGGGAGCCGTATTCCCCCGAATGGCCGTGCCCCCTTCCCGGAGGGAGGGACAGATAATGACGGCCTGCCCGAATTCCTTGCCGCGCAGCAGGGACAGGTTGGTTTCATCAATCAGGTAGTCAAAGTACCGTTTTGAGGACCAGAAAACGCCGAGGGCGCAAGAAGAACCGATGAGGGCCGTATCTGTCATGGAATGAATGCGGGGGGAGCGGTTAATGGGAAATGGACCTTTATTTCAGGGCGTCAAAGGCGGATTTGAAGAGGAAGTACCCCCAGCCCCAGTCTTCGTTGCCGGCCCAGTCCTTGTCATAGTGGTGGCGGGGCAGCAGAAAGCGTTCCGGATGGGGCATCAGACCCATGGCGCGCCCGGTGGAATCCTGGAGGCCGGCGATACTGCATTCGCAGCCGTCGCGGTTGTCTACGTACTGGAGAGCCACATTCCCGGAAGCCAGGTATTTTTCCGCATCTCCGGGACGGGTGACCAGGCGCCCTTCCGCATGGGCGGAGGGCAGTTCGAATTCATCCGGCAGGCCTTGAAGGAAGGGAGAGTTCCTGGCTACTTTCACCAGTTTGGCCCAGACGCATTCAAAGCGTTCCTTTTTGTTGTCAATCAGGCTGGAGTCGGGAAGAATGCCCAGCTTGGTGAGAATCTGGAACCCGTTGCAGATGCCCAGGAGCATGCCTCCTCCGGCATGGTGCCGCTGCAGGGCATCTCCCAGGAAGCGTTCCGTTTCCAACTGGGCCAGGCGGCCGCTGGTGACGTAGTCTCCGTAGCTGAAGCCGCCGCCCAAGACGACAAGCTGGGATTTTGCGACGTGTTCCGGCGTAGCCGTGGCGATGGGCTGGATCTGGGTGGAGAACCCTGCCGCGCGCAGGGCGCGTTCCGTTTCCACATCGCAGTTGGTGCCGGGGTATTTCAGTAAAAGTGCGTGAGGCATATTGGTAGAAATAAATCGATGGTTTGATAAGATGCCGGTTTCAGGAGGTCAATAATAGGGGGTAAGTCCGTCCTTCCAGAGTTTTTTGAGGTTGGCTATGTCGCAATCCAGCACCTTTTCTCCGCCGCAGCAGGTGGCCGTGAGACGCTTTTCCTCCGTAACACCGCCGATGCAGGCGCAGGGGAAGCCGTCCATAGCCGTTTCAAAATCCGCGGCGAATTCCGGATCCACCTCCACAAGGATGCGGCCCGTGCTTTCACTGAACAGAGGCACTGCGGGGGATTTCCAGCCGTTGACGGTCGGTACTTTCGTGAGATCCAGCCGAACGCCTCCCTTGCCGGAAAAGGCCATTTCCGCCGCCGTGACGGCCAGGCCGCCTTCGGAAACGTCATGGGCGGAGAGCACCAGACCGGAAGTCAGGGCGCCGTAGTAGGCTTTGTACAGTTCCATGTTCGCGGCGCAGTCCGTCTGGGGAACCTTGCCGTCTTCCACCCCGTGGGTGCGGGCGAAGACGGAACCGCCCATTTCATCTTCCGTATGGCCGATGAGGTACAGCAGGCTGTTGCTCCGCCTCAGGGAAGAACCGATGACGTGGTCCGGGTTTTCCACCACACCAAAGCCGGAGCAGAGGAAGGTGACGGGCACGTTGATAGGGCCGTCTTCCGTTTCAAAATAGTTGTAGAAGGAGTCCTTGCCGGAAATGAAGGGGGCATTGTACGCGTCCGCTGCCTTGGCGATGGCTTTCACGCATTCCACCAGGCGGCCGAGTTCCGCCGGATCTTCCGGATTGCCCATGCAGAAGTTGTCCAGCAGGCCGATTTTGTCCGGGTTGGAGCCAACCAGGATGAGCTGGCGCACACATTCATCCACGGTGCCGGTACCCATGGCGTAGGGATCCGTTTTGCCCCATTCCGGAAGAATGGCGCAAGCCATGGCCATGCATTTGTCCGAGCCGTCGATGTCCACCACGGAGCCGTCCTGCGGAGCGTCCGCCTGGGCGCCCGCCAGGGGCTTCAGGATGGTGTTGCCCTGCACCTCGTGGTCATACTCGCGGATGATGGGTTCCCGGGAAACGATGGCGAAATCCCCCATAACGGTTTCCAGGGATTTGTTCAGATCCTTGTCCGGGAGGGGCTGGCCCGTGAGCGCCTTGCCGGGAGTGAATACGGATTCCAGCTTCTTGATGGGGGCGTCATGCAGCTTGGAGTTGTCCAGGCAGCAGACGAGTTCCCCCTTGTGCCAGACCTTCAGGATTCCCGTATCGTCGGAATGGCCCAGGACGGTCAGTTCCGTCTGGAAGGTGTCTGCCAGCTTCCGGAGTTCCGGAAGGTCTTTTTCCTCCACGGCCATAACCATGCGTTCCTGGGATTCCGACAGGAAGATTTCCCAGGAGATGAGGCCCGGTTCCTTGAGAGGGGCGTTGTCCAGGAAAATTTCACCGCCCGTGACGGAGAGCATTTCCCCGGCGGCGGAAGAGAAGCCGCCGGCGCCGCAGTCCGTAATAAAGACGATGAGGCCGCGTTCGCGCGCTTCCAGAATGAAGTCCAGCGTTTTCTTCTCTTCAATCGGGTTACCGATTTGCACGGCGGTGAAGTCTTCCTCATGGGAGGCTTCATCCAGAGCGGCGGAAGAGAACGTGGCTCCCTTGAGGCCGTCCCGTCCCGTGCGCCCGCCGATGACGATGACCTTGAGGCCGGGACGCATTTCCTTCAGGATGTCGCCGCGCGGAATCACGCCGGCGGTGCCGCAGAAGACGAGGGGGTTGTAAATGTACGTGGGGTCAAACTGGATGGCGCCGTTGACGGTGGGAATGCCCATGCGGTTGCCGTAGTCGCGCACGCCGCGCACCACGCCGCGCATGATGCCCAGGGGGTGGATAACGTCCGGGGCGGTGATGTCTGCCGGGTTCGTGTCCGGAGCGCCGAAGCGAAAAGATCA